>Ga0116188_1000584_pt1 | contig 35537 bp, 30 predicted proteins | sample AD_JPNTR2_MetaG_FD_89807 | JGI IMG/M metagenome (GOLD analysis project Ga0116188, IMG submission 89807) | Active sludge microbial communities of municipal wastewater-treating anaerobic digesters from Japan - AD_JPNTR2_MetaG | ecosystem: Engineered > Bioreactor > Anaerobic > Digestate | place...
CCCCGAGAGTTCCCCCTGCATTGTTTGTTTTAAACCTGATTCTGCCATCAGGGGTCAAATACGGTTGATCATTATTTTCAGACCCTTTCATTTTTCCAACGTTAAACCCTGCTCCAAATTCAATCCCTTTTACTGCACCAATACTGCAAAGTGCATGAGCAATCAAGGCATTCATTTTATCAAAGACCGGTTCTCCAAGTCCTGGCGGAACATTATGAGCAATTACTTCAATAATACCCCCTGCTGTATCTCCTTGATTTTTTATTTCAAGAACCTTTTCTTCCATTTTTTTTGCTGCAGAAAGATCCGGACAGTTTATCTCATTTTTTCTATAATTTCTTTTTATTTCTTCAAATTTCATGTCTTTACACCTGATACCCATACACTCTTTTGTATATGCAAGAATTTCTACTCCTTCTCTTGCAAGTATAAATTTAGCCACCGCACCACCTGCTACCCTTGCAACTGTTTCTCTACCAGACGCTCTTCCAGCACCGCACCAATCCTGATATTCTCCGTACTTCAGGAAGAATGAGTACGTTGCATGTCCTGGTCTAAAAATATCTTTATAAGAACGGTATTGTTCGACGTGTACTTTTTTTGTATCAACATTGTATATGATTATTCCCAGGGGAGCACCTGTTGTAACCCCATCCTGTCCAATACCCGCAAAAATTTCACATCGGTCAGTCTCTTTTCGCGGACTATTAAGCTTTCCCACTCCTGGTTTTCTTTTGTCAAGTTCTTTTTGTATGACATCTCGGGTTATTTTAAGACCTGGTGGAACACCATCAACAATTACTGCAAGCCCTGAACCTTTACCCTTTCCATATGATTCTCCGCATGTTGTAATTCTGAACAATCTTCCAAATGTATTACCGAGCATAACCCCTCCGTGTTGGTGGCAAAAAATTAATTATTCTTTAACGACTTCTATGTTTGCACCAAGATTTTTCATCATCTCTAAAAATCCCGGGAATGTTACCGAAACTGATTCTGCAGTTGTTATTATGGTTGTACCTTCGGCTATAAGTCCTGCAAGTGTTAAGGCCATTACCACCCTGTGGTCTTTGTGTCCATCAACAGTTGTACCTTTAAGATTGCTTTTTCGGATTATCAATCCGTCTTCCATTTCCTTTATATCTGCACCCATTTTTGTGAGTTCTTCTGACATCACACTGATACGATCGGTTTCTTTGATACGTGCCTGCTGGACATTTTTAAGAACTGTGATTCCTTCGGCCATACATCCCATTACACTAAGTGCAGGAAGAGCATCTGGCGTTTCGTTGAGGTCTATTTCAAGACCTTTAAGCATGTCTCCTTTTATTCTTATTCCTTCCGGGCTATTGTTAATAACTGCACCTGCGTTTCTCAGATAATCAATAACCTTTTTATCTCCCTGGTCATCATTTAAATCAAGGCCTTTTATAAGAATTTCTGATTTTGTTATTGCTGCTGCCACAAGAGGAAATGTTGCAGAACTCCAATCGCCTGGTATTCGTTTTTTAAATGGTCTATATGATTGGTTTCCCCAAACAATGAAATGTGAAAGATCCTCATTTTTCTCATAATGTATTTTTTGCTCGTCGAGCCACCTCAATGTCATTTTCACATATGGCTTTTCATGAAGATTAACAGCAGTAATTTCAGTGTTATTATCAGCAAGAGGACTTGATATAAGAAGAGAGGATAAGAATTGAGAATTTATTCCATCCACAGTAGTTTCTCCGCCTTTTATCCTACCTTTAATTTTAACAGGAGGTTTTCCATTTCCATTTATTGATACTGCTTGCGCGCCAATATTTCTTAATGCAGTAAGAAGTGGTTCAACCGGTCTACTTCTAAGCGAATTATCCCCGTCAAGGATAACTTCAAAATGACCGAGAGAAACAACTCCACAAATAAGATTGAAGGAAGTTCCAGAATTTTTTAGATCGAGGTAACCCGATGAAGGAATTAATGGTGTGCCGGAAAAGCCCTTTATTGTCCAGTATTTTTTTTCTGTGTTTATTTCTGCACCGAGACATTTGCAAGCATTTACTGCTGCCATTGTGTCTTCTGATTCGAGGGGTTTAAAAATCTTTGATTGCCCCTGCGCGAGAGAGGCAATAACAATTGCTCTGATTGTATGCGATTTGCTACCCGGTATTTCTGCTGTTCCAGTAAGTGATTTTGTTTTCTTTACTATGAATTTCATCAATTAATTTTAGCACTATCAGCAGTGAAGTTCAATATGGCACTGTGATGACACCTAATGAATCAGATGTTATAATAATATGTAAAATGATTATGGATTTTTCTTCAGGAGAACATGAAAAAAATAGTGGTGAATCTTAAACAAAAAAGATATCCTGTTTACCTTGGTTGCTCTATTTCTAAAATTGGGGAATTGCTGAAAGAGCACACCTGCGGGGTCAGGGTTGTTGTGATTACTGATAAAAACGTCGGACAACTTTATTCAGAGAGAATACGTACAATACTTATCAATTGCGAGAAAAAGGTAAAGGTTGTTGAAATAAAACCTGGTGAACAATCAAAGACAATCAAAACGGTTTATGACATTATTAAAGAATGTTCTCTTTTTGGATTGGATAGATCAGATATAATTATAGCACTCGGAGGTGGTGTTGTTTGCGACATAGCAGGATTTGTTGCTTCAATTTATTTGAGGGGTATCAGGTTTATTTCTATACCAACATCTCTTCTTGCACAGGTAGATGCCTCTGTTGGAGGAAAGACGGGTATAAATTTGCCCTGGGGTAAAAATCTGGTTGGTACATTTTATCAGCCATACTTCGTTATTATGGATTTTTCCACTTTTGATACTCTTCCTAAAAAAGAAATATCCCAGGGAATTGCAGAGGTGATAAAGTATGCGGTTATAAGAAGTAAAACATTATTTAATCTTTTAATGGACATCGATCCATCACAGATTGAAAAATATATTGACACAATTGTTTACGAATGTATAGTAATAAAGAAAAAGGTTGTAGAAGCAGATGAACAGGAAAAAAAAGGAATCCGAGAGATCCTGAATTTTGGACATACAATTGGGCATGCTATAGAGATTAACAGTAAACGTCTGAACCATGGAGAATCCATATCTCTTGGAATGATAGCAGAAACATTTCTTTCTATGAAAAAAGGATATTGTTCAGAGGTACTTTTTAATGATGTTAAATCTCTGGTAAAAAAATTTTCTCTTCCTTTTAAAACAGATATAGACGTAAAAAAGGTGGCAGATACTCTTGTATATGATAAAAAAGTGAAAATGGGTAAAATCAGGTTTGTTTTACCTTTAAGGGTTGGTGCTGTAAAAACAGGTGTTGAAATTTCACCTGAAGAAGTAATATCAACATGGGGAGATTGGCAATGAAAAATAAAGATCTTGATACTCTGAGAACCGAAATCGATGATGTTGATAAAAGTTTAATTCAATTATTAAATCGCAGGGCAAGTATTGTAAAACAGATAAATGAGGTAAAAAAGATTTCAAATTTTCCGAGATTTGATCCTGCAAGAGAAAAAAAGATTATCGAGAAACTCCAGAAGATAAACAAAGGACCTCTTTCAAATCAGGATATAGAAACAATTATGAGTGCGGTTTTTAAGGTGTGCAGATCATTCGGGGAACCTTTGAAGATTGCCTATTTTGGACCTGCAGGGACATTTACGCATCAGGCCTCTCTGTACCAGTTTGGAGAAAAGAATACATATGTTTCCTGTAGAACAATTGAAAATGTGTTTATGGAGGTTGAGAAGAAAAGGGCTGATTATGGAGTGGTACCGGTTGAGAATTCAACCGAAGGAGTGGTTACCCATACTCTCGATATGTTTATTGACTGCGATTTGATAATTACTGCTGAAATTATGCTTGAGATTCATCATTTCTTGCTCTCGAGAGAAACAAGGTTAGATAAAATAAAAAAGGTTTATTCTCATCCTCAAGCACTTGCTCAATGCCAGAAATGGCTTGAAGATAATATTAGAGATGTATCACTTGTTGAAACAGAAAGTACTGCATACGCTGTTGAACTTGCAAGGAAGGAACATTTTTCCGCTGCGATTGGGTCAGAGGTTTCTGCTGGTCTCTATGATATGAATATTCTTGCCTCGAATATTGAGGATTTTAAGGAAAATGTTACGAGGTTTCTTGTTATTGGTGCGGATGAAGCAAAACCGAGCGGTGATGACAAAACGTCCATTATGTTTTCCATAAAGGATAGAGTTGGAGCACTTCATGATATGCTTGTTCCATTTAAGAAATACAATATTAATCTTACACGCATTGAATCAAGACCGACAAAGAAAAAAGCATGGGAATACATATTCTTTGTGGATTTTCTTGGACATAAAGACGAGGATAATGTTAAATCAGCACTCAGAATGCTTGAAAAAAATTGCGCATTTCTTAAGATACTTGGTTCTTATCCAAAAGGGAATATCTAATGGCGGATATTATTATAATGGATGGAAAATGTCCTGAGGAAAATATCAATGCTGTTATAGATAAAATCAAGATGCTCGGTTTTGATGTTAACCTTAGCAGAGGTACGGAAAAGATAATAATAGGTATTATTGGAGATACTCGCGAGTTATCTGAGGAGGTTTTTGTATCATTTCCTGGTGTTATAGATGTTATAAGTATTCTTAAGGATTATAAACTTGTGACCAGGGAATTTCATCCAGCGGATACCACAGTTTTTGCTGGAAATATTGTTATAGACAATAAACATTTTGTTATAGCGGCAGGTCCCTGTTCGGTTGAAAGTTATGATCAGATGTTTACAACAGCAGTATTCATAAAGAACCACAATGGGAAAATTTTACGTGGAGGAGCGTACAAACCGAGAACTTCACCTTATAGTTTTGTTGGACTTGGGAAGGAAGGACTTGCGATACTAAAGGATGTGAAAAATGAAACAGGGCTTCCTGTTATCACAGAAGTTCTCGCACCTGAAGAGGTTGAAATTGTTGCTGATGTTGCTGATATTCTTCAGATTGGCGCAAGAAATATGTATAATTATAGATTGCTTGAAAGGGTTGGAAAAACATCTATGCCGGTGATGCTTAAAAGAGGGTTCCAGGCAACAATAGGAGAATTTCTTAGTTGTGCAGAGTATATTTTAAAAGCCGGAAATAATCAGGTTATACTCTGTGAACGAGGAATAAGAACATTTGATTCGCAATTTACAAGAAACTGTCTTGATTTAAGTGCTATTCCTGTCTTAAAGAAAGAGAGTCATCTACCTGTTTTTGTTGATCCCAGCCATGGTACAGGAAAAAGAGAACTTGTTATTCCTATGTCGAGGGCGGCGGTCGCAGCAGGGGCAGATGGATTAATAGTTGAGGTTCATCCAAAGCCAGAAGAAGCATTATCAGATGGCTATCAATCTCTGACCTTTGATTTGTTCGAGAAACTTATAAAAGAAATAACACCTTTTATTCATATTATGGGTAGGATTATTTAATCTCAAAGATTTTCTTATGGACATAATTAAAGCATGGAAGATTCTTATTGATGAATCAACATATCCTGCTGAATATCCATTTCCAGGCGAATGGATTTCATTTGGAAAGGGATATCCTATTAAAGGACTTGGAGGATGGCAAACACCTTTGATATCTCATGAGTTATCGCACTTTGATATTCAAAGAGCAAGGCACCAGATTGTTCTTTACTTAAAGTCGTGTCTTAGAGACAAAGATGGGATGATGGCTGCAAGAGTTGTTTGCAGGTCAGATGTTTTATACCGTGATAATGAAAAAGGTAGATTTTATGAATACAGCCATCCTCCTGTGTGGAGTTATGCTGCGAGGAAAATTCTTGAAAAACAGTGGGATACAAAATTTGCATTGTTCTGTTTTGAAAGCGGGATTACAAATCTTAAATGGTGGATAAAAAATCGTCAGGATAGAATAGGGCTATTCTGGTATCTTGATAGTTTTCCTGACAGAAAGGATTCAGCGGAATCAGGATGTCAGCATTCTCCTCGATGGGATTTTACGGATCTTGGGCCATTTCCCTGCATTGACTTAAACTGTCAAATTCTTCTTTATCTCGAGAATATGATTTTCCTTGCGGAAAAACTGGGTATGAATAAAGAAAAGGATCATCTTGTTTCTATACATGGAAATCTTAAGAAGATTGTTATGAGATATTTCTGGGATGATATTCTGGGTTTCTTTTGTGATTATGAACTTACTGGCATGAATGCGAAGAAAACCTCTGCTTCTTTCTGGACACTTATAAGTGGTCTTGCAATGGAGGAGGATGTTGAAAGGATGGTTCCTTTGTTGCTTGATCCAGGGGAATTTGGAGCACCATGTGGACTTCCTTCAGTTGCCCTGTCAGAGCCAAAATTTAAACTTGACTTCTGGCGAGGATGTCTCTGGCCGTCAGAGGTATTCTGGACATGTATAGGTCTTCAAAGATATCATTATAACGATATTGCCAGAAAAATATCAAAGATATGTCTTGACAATGTTTATAATACCTATAACACAACGGGAAAATTCTGGGAATTTTATAATCCAATTGATGGTGATATAACAAAGATTTCCAGAAATGGAATTCGCGGACCATATCAAGATTGTCCCGCATCAGTACCTTTGATAAGTCTTGAAAAAATTGCTACAGGAGAAATAATTTGTTAAAAACAATAAGATTTTTTTTACCAACCAAGATTATATTTGGTGAGGATACCATACACGACTTTTTGCCAGAGATATCCCGTTATGGGAAAATTCCATTGATTGTAACAGGGAGATCTTCTGTGAGAAAAAGTGGGTTGCTTGATTCCATCACGGATATTCTGAACAGGAAACACATTACCTTCCATATTTATGAAGGTGTTTCGCCTGAACCTTCTGTGGATGATTGTATGAAAGTTGCTCAGTTTGCAATAAGGTGTAATGCAGATGTTCTTGTTGCTGTTGGCGGGGGAAGTGCAATGGATGTTGCAAAAGCAGCAGGGGTACTTGTAAAAAACACAGGTTCTCTTCAGGGTTATTTTGGAGAAGAGAAGTTTAAAAATGATCCACTTCCCATAGTCGCCATACCAACAACCTGTGGTACTGGAAGTGAGGTTACGAGATATTCTGTGATTATTGATTGGCAATCAGGAACAAAGAAAACAATATCATCTGAAAGGATAATTCCAAAAATGGCAATTCTTGATCCTGTTGCTATTAAGACCCTCCCACCAGGGATTATTGCGGGCACTGGCATGGATGCATTATGCCATGCAGTTGAAGGATTTCTTTCTATAAAAGCGAATCATCTTACAAAAATTTTTTCACGCGAAGCAATTACCCTGATTTTCGATAATATAGAGAAAGCAGTTCAACAACGGAAAATCGAGTATCTATCAAATCTCCTGCTTGGTTCTTTGTACGCAGGATTTGTGATTAACCATACGGGTACTATTGTTGTTCACGGTATGGCATATGGATTGACTATAAGATATCAACTTCATCATGGAACTGCGAATGCAATATGTCTTCCATATGCTCTTGAATTTTTGAAAAACCATGGCTATGAAGAGGAAATCCATGATCTTGAAAAAATTTTTAGTATCGATTCTCTCTTCGATATAAATAAAAAAATTGGTATTCCTGTTCATCTCAGTGAACTTGGAATACAACGGGAAGATGTTGACGTCCTTGCAGAGATGGCTGTTATCGGAAATGAAAGGGCTTTCAGGAATATGAAGATGTCTATTAGCAAGGAAGAGTTTGTTGAAATATTCTCGAAGATGTTATGAAGTTAATAACTTATAAACTTACGAAAATGAAGATATTAAACATACGCAGTTTTAAAATTGATAAAAATCTCAGGACTGTTATCGGAATAGGGAAATTTGATGGATTTCATATAGGTCACCAAAAGATTGTAAAAGAGATAATTAATCTTTCGCACCAGTTGAATTGTATTCCCTGTGTTTTTACATTCAGAGATTATCCATTTGATACGACTCTTAGTTTGTGGGATGAAAAACTGGAAGCATTCAGGGAAAATGGCATAGAGATTTGCCTCTGGGCAGATTTTTTTGAGATACACAAACTTACGCCACAGGATTTCTTAAATATGATGAAGGAAAGATGTAATATGGCTGGCATTGTTGTTGGCGAGAATTTTAGATTTGGTTTTCGCAGAGAAGGCGATATTTCTTATCTGAAATCATGGGCTGTTTCCGGTTGTGTTGAAGTAAGGGTTGTTAAAACAGTTATCATCGATAATAGGGTTGTTAGCAGCAGTGAAATAAAAAGATTAATAAAAAATTCTGATTTTTTTCATGCTTCTTTATTTCTCGGAAGATGGTTTACAATTGAAGGGAGTTTTATTAAGGGTAGAGGAATCGGGAAAACAATCGGTTTTCCCACAATAAATATTGATGTAAGAAATAAAAACAGTCCTCTTCAAAATGGTGTATATGCCTGTACTGTAATTTATAAGGGCGAATTGTTCAAGGCAGTAGCTTTCTATGGTTCATCTCCAACGTTTAAATCACCGCTGTCTTTAGAAATTCATATTATTGAAGATAAAAGTATCGTTGTTGATGAAGATGAAATTTTTTCTATTATCCCAGTAAAGAAAATAAGGGAAATAAAAAGATTTAGTAATGTGGAGGATCTTGCAAATCAAATAAGAATGGATGTTAAAGAAGCCATGGAAATTCTTAATTCCTTTAATTTTGACAAAATTCTTTCGTCTGCATAAGGAAATAAGAGTAAGAAATGGGGTAAAGAAGGGAATAAAAAAATTGACATATAGAAAAAGACATGTGATAATAAATTGGGATTTCTATAAAAAGGAGGATGAATGGGAGCACTTATTGGAGGTATAATTGCGGTGGTAGTCGGTCTTGTAGGAATGATTAACTGGTGGGATCTTTTCGTAAAAGGTCTTAAGGCAGCTGTACCATTTTTTATTCTGCTTGTTGGGGTAATAGCAATTGCGGCTGGAATAAGTGATATAAAGGATAGGAAAGAAGAGCAGAAAGAGAAGGAAAAAGCAAAAAAAGAAGCAGCAGAGACGCAAACAGAACGGCCAAAATAAGAAAATACCTTTATAAAAAGGGGGCTTTATAGTAGCCCCCTTTTTTTTTGCCATAATAAAAAGATAGTTTTCTCTCTATAAATTCTTTTCTGCTATGAATCAGATAATATGATTTATTGTTTGGTAACAATATTTACAATTTTACCAGGAACATAGATTTGTTTAACAATATGCCTGCCTGATACAAAACGCGAAACAGATTCTAATTCAAGGGCACTTTTCAAGATAGATTCAGAATCTTCATCTTTCCCTACGATAAGTGTTCCACGAAGTTTGCCGTCAATCTGCACAGGTATGGTAATTGTTTCTTCAAAAATAAATTTACTTTCAAATTCAGGCCATCTATCATTAAAAACTGTTTCAGCATGGTTAAGAACTTCACACCAGAGTTCTTCTGCAAAGTGTGGTGCAAATGGAGAAAGCAGCACAATAAATTTTTCTATATCCTGTTTGGAAAAACAGGCATCATCTGGTATATCCTTTATGAATTCCATAAAAGCACTGATTGCTGTATTTAGTTTAAACCCCTCAATTCTTTCAGTAACCTTTTTTATCAATTGATGTAATTTTATCTTTGACTGTTTGTCTGTCTCATTATAATTTTTTTTCACCTGCTCGATAATAAAATCCCATGCTTTTCTTAAAAATCTATAGCATCCTTCAATGCCACTATCATTCCATTCTGAATCAACCTCTGGCGGACCAATAAACAGCTCATAAAGTCGTACTGTATCAGTGCCATATTTTTCTACAAGAGGGTCTGGATTAACAACATTTCCCTTTGACTTGGACATTTTTTCAATCTTTCCTGTTTTTTCACTGAATTTTGTAACCATTCCTTGATTAAACAATCTTAAAAAAGGTTCATCAAAACCAATTGCACCGATATCATAAAGAAATTTTGTGAAGAATCTTGCGTATAAAAGGTGAAGAATTGCGTGCTCAACCCCTCCAACATAACAATCCACTGGCAACCACTTATCGACAATTTTTTTATCGAAAGGTGCTGTTTCAAGATTTGAATTTGGGTATCTTAAAAAATACCAGGAGGAACCAGCCCACTGTGGCATTGTATCTGTTTCTCTTTCAGCAGGACCGCCGCATATTGGGCAGGATGTATTTACAAATTCTTTTATTGCCGCAAGTGGAGATTTTCCAGTACCTGTTGGTTTATATGATTCGACATCAGGTAAAATAACCGGAAGATCTTTTTCATTAACAGGAACAGTCCCGCATTTCTTGCAGTAAATTATTGGAATTGGTTCACCCCAATATCTCTGTCTTGAAAAAACCCAATCCCTTAATTTATATGTTGTCTTAAAATCGCCTTTATTCATATTCTTCAGCCACTGCGTTATAGAAATTTTTGCCTGTTCTGAATCAATTCCATTGAATTGCTGAGAATTTATAAGTATTCCAGCTCCTTCATAGGCAGAAGCAAGTGAGCCGTCTGGATTTCTCGATGCATTTTCGCTGTAGATAACTTCTATAATTGGTAGTCCAAATTTTTTTGCGAATTCGAAATCTCTCTGGTCGTGAGCAGGAACCGACATAATAGCCCCTGAACCATAATGTGCAAGTACATAATCTGCTATCCATACAGGGACCTTTTTGTTATTCACAGGATTAATTGCAAATGCCCCTGTAAAGACGCCTGTTTTTTCTCTTAAAAGGTTTGTTCTTTCGATATCAGACTTATTCGTTGCTTCTTCGATATATCTCTTAACATCTGGAATTTGTTCAGGCAGTGTAATTTCGAGGGCACGTGGGTGTTCAGGAGCAAGTACCACATATGTTGCGCCAAAAAGAGTATCAGGTCTTGTTGTGAATACCTCCAGTTTTATATCTGGGTTGTTATCAAGTGTAAATAATATACTTGCTCCTTCACTTTTGCCAATCCAGTTCTTTTGCATTGTTTTTACTTTTTCAGGCCAGTCGAGTTTTTCGATATCAGCAAGCAGCCTTTCAGCATATGAGGTAATTTTTAACATCCACTGCATTAGTTTCTTTTTTCCCACCGGACTTCCGCACCTTTCACAGGTTCCATTGATTACCTCTTCGTTTGCAAGCCCTGTTTTACACGCAGGACACCAGTTTATAGGCATCTCTGCCCTGTATGCAAGATTTTTATGATACATCTGAAGAAAAATCCACTGGGTCCAACGGTAATATTCTGGATCGCTTGTGTTTATTTCTTTGCTCCAATCATACATAGCACCAATTTCTTTAAGTTGTCGGCGTATATTTTCGATATTATTTCTTGTACTTATCTTTGGATGGATTCCTTTTTTTATAGCATCGTTTTCAGCAGGCAATCCAAATGAATCCCATCCCATAGGATGGAGGACATGATAACCATGAAGCCGTTTATAACGAGCCCAAACATCAGAAAGTACATATCCTCTCCAGTGTCCAACATGGAGCCCTGAACCCGAGGGATATGGAAACATATCAAGACAATAGTACTTCTTATTTTTTGTGTTAATATCAGTATAATTTACTTTTTTTTCTTCCCATATTCTGCGCCATTTTTTTTCAATCATTACAGGTATATATTTTCTTGTTAATTTTTCGTCCATTTTACCCCTTTCATAAATTTAATGACCTTATAAATATAACCTAATAAAAGAGAATTTTCAATTTTATTGCTGTGGAGCACGGATTTTTTAATATCAGGCATTTGGTAAACTTGGTGTTTGCAGAGAAATTATGTTAATATAATTTTTAATATTAAAAGTACGTATTTAGATATGATTATAACAACCTTGAACAACGGAGGAAAAATGAAAAAAATAAAGGTTGGGATTATAGGTGCTGGTGGTATTTCTCATTTTCATATAGAAGCATATAAAACAATACCAGAAGTAGAGGTTGTTGCAATCTGCGATCCTAATGAGGCAAAACTTTCTTTTGTTGCAGAGAAGTTTGGTATCTTGAAGCGATTTGAAAACTGGGAGAATATTATAAATGAAAATCTTGATATTGTTAGCATATGCTCGCCAAATGCTTTTCATGCACAACAATCGATTGCTGCCCTTAAATCCGGTAAACACGTAATATGCGAAAAACCTGTTGCAATGAATGTTGAAGAAACAGAATCTATAATTAACACAGTGGAACAAACGAATAATAAGTTTATGGTCGCATTTTGCCATAGATTTGCGTCTCACAGCCAGTTTATAAAAAAGATGGTTGAGAACAACCAGATGGGTGAGATATATTTCGCAAAGGCATCCTGTTTGAGACGAAGGGGTATTCCAGGGTTGGGGACATGGTTTACTACAAAGAAATTAGCAGGAGGAGGTCCTCTAATAGATATTGGTGTTCATATCCTTGATCTTGCTGTTTATTTTATGGGATGTCCTGACCCCCGTCTTGTTGTTGGGGTTACCTATAATAAATTCAAGAATCAGGCAGTTGACGGTGGATGGCCACCTATCTGGAGCAGGGTAGGGGACAAACCAACAGGTGTTTTTGATGTTGAAGATCTTGCTGCAGGATTTATTAAATTCAATAATAACGCGACTCTTTTTCTTGAGGCAAGCTGGGCCGGAAACTCTGAAAGTGGATTAAAGATTGCTCTTATGGGAACGAAAAATGGCGTTCAGTATTGGACAGAAGCAAAACCACCTCTCAGGGTATATGGAGAGATAAATGGTGTGGTTACAGATACAATTGCTGAATTTCCACCAGTGAACACGTATCGGGCGGAGATTGAACATTTTGTAAACTGTGTTAGAAATAATACACAACCTATTACCACTCCAAAAGAGATTTTAACTGTTGTAAAAATTATTGAAGGTATTTACAGGTCTGCTGAAACTGGTAGACCTGTGGAATTAACGTGAAACATCGTGGTATTATTTTGATTTTTACTGGAAATGGCAAAGGAAAAACAACTGCCGCAGTGGGGTGTTCAGCTAGAATGCTCGGATGGAGGAAAAGAGTTGTTTATTGCACATTTTTTAAGAACTCTTTGTCCGGTGAAATAAAGATTCTAAAAAAGATGGATGGCTGTAAACTTTATATGTTTTGCTGTAAATATCCAACCTTTTCAGGTAAGAATATAAACATGAAAGAATTCGAGAAGTTTTTCAATGTTGAGTGGAACAATTTTTTAAAACAATTTAGAAAGATCAAATCTTGCGATCTTCTTGTGATGGACGAGATTCTTATAGCAATAAGAGATAATCTTATCAAAGAATCAGATTTATTTTCTTTTATTAAACAGGCACAAAAACAGATGCCGGGTATGAATATAATCCTTACTGGAAGAGGTAGAGCAAAGACAATTTTCGAGATAGCGGATATTATTACTGAAATGAGATGTATAAAACATCCATATCCATATATTAAGGCTTCGAAAGGAATTGAATATTAAAAATGAAACAGATTGGTAATAGACAGAACATTTTTTTTCTGAAATTTAGAAGGAGGAAAAATGTCGAACAACAATCTTATAGAGGTAATCAAAAAAAGAAGAAGTATCAGGTTATTTCAAAACAAAGAGATATCAAACCAGACGATAAACGAGATTATTGATTGTGCGCGACTTGCACCAACGGCAAGAAATCTGCAACCGTGGAAGTTTGTCGTGATAAAGAAAAATGAAACACTTCGAAAAATATCTGAAGCAACTGATTATGGGAAATTTTTAAAGGATGCTGCGGTCTGTATACTTGTTTTTTGCGAGGATACAAAGTATTATCTTGAAGATGGTTGTGCTGCAACCGAGAATATTCTGCTTGCCTCATACGCTCTTGGAATTGGAAGCTGCTGGATTGCTGGTGATAAAAAACCATATGTATCAGTGATTTCTGAGATTATTGGTGTGCCAGAAGGATGGAAACTTGTATCAATTGTTGCGCTTGGTTATCCAGCAGAAAATCCTTCTCCACCTAAAAAAACTGTCGAACAGGTTATAAAATGGGAACACTGGTAAGATTGACGATTAAATATTTTCCAATTAAAATAACAGCAAATTTTTTAATCAATTATGGATATTTATTGGTGGAGGTAATATGCTGAAAACGAACGCATGGAAATTATGGAAGCAGGAAGAAAAAGAAAAGGCATTTAGTTTTTCCGAAGAATATAAAAAATTTATATCTGAAAACAAAACAGAGAGAAAGTTTGTAAATAAATCTGTGGAACTTGCGAAAAAAACAGGATTTAAAGATATAACTGCGATGGAAAAGATTGTTCCTGGTGATAGTATTTTTAAGATTAATAAAAATAAGCAGGTAATATTCGGAAAAATTGGAGAGGTGCCCATTGAAGAAGGAGCAAGATTTATTGTTGCACACATTGATGCTCCAAGATTGGATCTTAAACCAAATCCCGTATATGAGGACGAAGGAATAGTATTTTTCAAAACCCATTATTATGGAGGTATCAAAAAATACCACTGGTTGACGATACCCCTTGCCCTTTATGGCACTGTTGTTTCTAAGACAGGTGAGATAAAGATGATAGAAATTGGTGATAAGACAGATGATCCAGTTTTTACAATAACAGATCTACTTCCTCACCTTTCCAGGGACCAGGTAAAAAAGACCATTGAAGAAGGGTTTCCTGGGGAAAACCTGAACATTGTTGCTGCAACAATTCCAATGGAGGATGATAAAGAACCTGTAAAGAAGAATCTTTTTTCAATATTGGGTCAATATGGGGTTAATGAAGAAGACCTTATAAGTAGTGAGTTTGAGGTGGTGCCAGCGGGTGTAGCAAGAGATCTTGGCTTTGATAGAAGCTTAATACTCGGATATGGACAGGATGACAGGGTGTGTTCCTATACTTCATTCAGAGCGCTTATTGACAGCAGTGAGGTTAAAAGAAGCATGTTTTGCGTTTTTGTCGATCAGGAAGAAATTGGTAGTTACGGAAGTACATCCGCTCAGTCAGCATTTTTTCAGTTTTTTATTGAGGAACTTCTTGAAAAGACGAAAAGTCAGAAATCTCTTAGGGATGTTTTTGAAAATTCAAGGGCAATATCTGCCGATGTATCTTCATTACTCGACCCTGGTTATAAAGAGGCCTACGATTTAAGAAACGCAGCAAGAATTGGATGTGGTGCGTGTGTTGAAAGAACCACAGGTGGACGGGGGAAAGCAGGCAGTACTGAACCAACGGCAGAATATATTGCATGGATAAGAAAGATTTTTGATGAGAATAATGTTCACTGGCAGCCATCTGAACTTGGGAAAATAGAGCAGGGTGGCGGTGGCACTGTCGCAACATTTTTTGCGAGATTGAATATTCAGACAATTGATTGTGGAACAGGTGTAATATCCATGCATGCTCCGTTCGAGGTTACAAGCAAGGCAGATGTTTATTCAACATACAATGCCTATAAGGCATTTTATTCCGCTGAATAGTTATAAAAAATGAAGAAGATTATTGTTAGAACAACAAAACGAAAAGAAATGGTGGATATTACCGATGATGTCCAGCAAATTATCAGTAACCTTTCGATTAAAAATGGAATATGTGTTTTATTTATTCCCCACACAACATGTGGAATAACGATTAATGAGAACGCAGATATTTCTGTTAGAAGAGATATACTTTCTCATTTTAGCAGAATGGTGCCTGAAGATGGTCTGTATCAGCATCTTGAGGGAAACTCTGATGCCCATATACAATCAACTATGTCGGGTCATTCTCTGATACTTATAGTTGAAAATCAACGAATACAACTTGGAACCTGGCAGGGCATTTTTTTGTGCGAATTCGATGGACCACGAACAAGAGAGGTCTGGATTTCTACTTTATCAAATTCAGAAGTTAATAATTTATGAAGTTAATTACAATGGAAAAAGTAAAATATTTTGTTTCTGATAAAATAATTGAAATTACTTCCAGAGAATCTGGAAATGATAATGTGGATTTTGTTGTGCGTGAATCCAGTAAATTTTCTGGCATAAAAACTAAAAGTATTTCAAATAAATCCAACAGGAAAAGGTATATACTCCATGTTTCCATACCAGACGCTTCAAGAAAAGAGATTAGAGATAAAATAAAAGAAACGGTAAGGGACTGTTTACAGCAGATGGAAAAGTTTTCCTGTACATCGGCTCTTCTACCTGTTTTTGGTTGCATGACAAATAAAATTTCTGTCCAAGAGTCCTTTAAGATTATGATGGGAGAGATTATTTCCTCCTGGGGGCAGATGAAAAATTTAGGAAATATTATAGTGATACTTCCGGAAAACTCGTTTGAAAGGTGTGAAAAAATGGCTACTGAAATGCTCGAGCATCTTGTTAGGAAAATCTTCAGGAATCCGTATCCAGCATCTGATACTATAATAAAAAAAGATGGCGGGGTGGTTTTGATATACCGCAAGAATCCTCCTCGGGGATGGGCAATACCAGGAGGGTTTATCAACTATGGTGAATCAGCGGAAGATGCTGCAATAAGAGAGGCAAAAGAGGAAACTGGACTTGATATTACCAATCTCAATCTTTTTGGTGTTTTTTCAGACCCTCAGAGAGATCCGAGGTTTCATACGCTATCAATCGTATTTGTAGCAGATGGACGAGGGAAAATTCATCCTGGAGATGATGCGTTGAAAGCAAGGGTTTTCTATCGGGATGGACTTCCTGAAGATGTTGTTTTTGACCACAGGGAAATTCTTAAACGATTTTTTCAATCAAATGTAAATCTTACAAAGGTATGAGATTATGAACTTAAGAACTTCAAAAGGTAGGATATTAAGTGGAATGAGGCCAACTGGTCCATTACACATAGGTCATCTTTTTGGTGCACTTGAAAACTGGAGAAGGTTACAGGATGAAGGATATCATTGTTTTTATATGATCGCTGATTGGCACGCGTTAAGTACAGAATACCAGAATCCAGAAAGCATAAAGGATAATGTTTTTGAAATAGCAGTGGACTTTCTTTCTTGTGGGCTTGATCCGAAAAAATCAGTAATATTTATACAATCAAATGTAAAGGAGCACTCAGAATTAAATCTTATTTTTTCAATGATTGTTCCTGTGCCCTGGCTCGAAAGAAACCCTGTATATAAAGAACAAATGTCGGAACTAAAAGAAAAGGATTTAAATACCTTTGGATTTCTCGGATACCCTGTCTTACAGGCAGCAGATATTCTTATATATCGTGCTGATTATGTTCCAATAGGTGTAGATCAATTGCCACATCTTGAATTAACAAGAGAGATTGCTCGCAGATTCAATTTTCTTTACGGTGAATATTTCCCTGAGCCAAAAGAACTTCTTACTGAAACCCCGAAGATTCCTGGAACAGACGGAAGAAAAATGAGTAAATCATATGGAAATGCCATTTACTTAAAAGATTCAGAAGAAGAAATTTCAGCGAAGGTATCAAAGATGTTTACAGATCAGAAACGGTTGTACAGAAAAGATCCTGGACATCCTGATGAATGCGCTGTTTTTGCATACAGGCAACTTGTTTCAGATGGAATAGGTGATATCAAGAATAAGTGTTTGAATGCAGAGATTGGATGTACTGATTGCAAAAAACAGATGGGTAGGGACCTTATTGAGTTTTTAAGGCCAGTACAAGAAAGAAGAAAATATTTTTCAGAACATCGTGAAGATGTATGGGAAATCCTACATACTGGTTCAGAAAAAGCAATGGGTTTTGCTAAACAAACGATGAAGGATGTGCAAAAACTTGTTGGAATGGAGTATTAAAAAAGATGAATAATAAGATTGAAAAAATTGCAAGAAAATCATTATCTTTTATCAGTCCCTATGTACCTGGGAAACCTGAAGAGCAACTTTTTAGAGAAAAGGGATTGTTAAAAGTCATAAAACTTGCTTCAAATGAGAATCCATTTGGTGCTTCTCCCTTTGCCATAAAAGCCATAAAGAATCGTGCACGGACTATTAATAGATATCCAGAAGGCAGTGCATTCGCTCTTAAAGAAAAACTATCGCGTACCCTTGGTGTTAATATGCAACAGATAATAGTAGGCAGTGGTTCAAGCGAAATAATAAGTTTAACAATTCAGTCATTCTGCGAACCAGGAGATGAGGTAATATTTGCTACTCCTTCATTTGTAATATACAGGATTCTTGCCCATGCCTTTGGTGCAATTCCCATAGAGGTTAAACTTAATCCTGATTTCAGTTATAACCTTAATGCATACCTTGAAAGCATATCAAAAAGAACAAAATTGCTAATACTATGTAATCCTAATAATCCTACTGGGACCTATATTAAAAAGCAGGAACTTGAATGGCTTATTAAAAATGTTCCAGACAATGTTATTATACTATCCGATGAGGCATATGTTGAATATGTTGAAGCAGATGATTTTGGAAGCGCTTTCCAGTGGCTTGGAAAAGAAAATATGATAATTGCCAGGACATTTTCGAAGGTATATGGACTTGCTGGACTAAGAATTGGCTATGGTATAGCGTCACCGGATATAATAGGAATTATGGAGAAGATAAGGCCTCCTTTTAATACATCCTCCCTGGCTCAGGATGCAGCCATTGCTGCGCTTGATGACACTGATTTTGTAAAGAAATCCATCTATTATAATAAAAAAGAGAAAATATATCTTTTTGAGAACCTGAAAAGATTGGGATTCACTGTTTTTCACAGTGAGGCAAATTTTCTTTTCTGTCGTACAGAGAAGAATATTACAGAGATATGCGAGAAACTCGAAGAAAATGGAGTTATCATCCGGCCTGTGGATGGGTTTGACCCTAACTGGAATTATATGCGAATTACGATTGGAAAACCATCTGAGAATAGGTTTCTCATAAAACAACTAAAAAAAATCTGTTAAAATTGATTTCTGGGGGTGAAAATGGGGGGATTAGGTGTAAATATAGACCATATTGCTACATTAAGGCAGGCAAGACGCGGAAGGTTTCCAGAACCTGTATTTGCGGCAGGTATATGTGAAATCGCTGGTTGTGATTCAATTGTCTGCCATCTCAGGGAGGATAGAAGGCATATTCAGGATAAGGATGTATATCTTTTGAAGTCAGCGGTCAGACGACTGAATCTTGAAATGGCAGTGAATGAGGGGATTGTAAAAATAGCCCTTGATGTATGTCCTGCCCAGGTAACTCTTGTTCCGGAAAAGAGAGAAGAGCTAACCACAGAAGGTGGTCTTGATGTTTCTGGAAACTTAGACAGGATAAAGCAGACAACCGATAGGTTCCATGAAAAAGGCATCGTGGTAAGTTTATTTATTGATCCTGACTTCAAACAGATAGATGCCTCGAAGTCCGTTGGAGCAGATGCCATAGAAATCCACACAGGAAAATACGCGGACATTTTTGAAGAACATCAGGAATCTCTGTGGTATGAAGAATATGAAAAAATTGTGAAATCAGCGGAATATGCAATGTCAACCGGCCTTAAGGTTCATGCAGGACATGGTCTTGATTACAGAAATATATACCCGATACTATCCATCCAGCAGATTCAGGAATTCAATATTGGCTATAGCATAATATGTAAGGCGGTTTTTATCGGGCTTCATAACGCTGTGAAGGAAATGGTTTCCATTATCAAACATCTGCCAAGGTAATTGTTTTGATCCCAGGTTTTATCCTTTGATTCATCCAGAAGACGTTCCGTCAGAGTTCTTGTATTTTTTTTATATAATTCATATCTAATATAAACATAAGGTATTTATAATACGAAACTTATTTAATATAACGTCGCATAAGATATATTATGTAAACTTTTTGGGTATGGGATAGCATTTTGGGTTATGGGTTTTTTGTGTGTTCCACAAGGATTTGTTAGTTAAGATTGTTTCTAAGAAAAATTAATCTAAGTTCAGTTCTTTTAGTGATTTACGTTTATAAGTTACCCTGAGAATAATAACTGTAATCTCATAAAGAATTATAAGGACTCCTGCGATAATAGTCTGGGTTATTATATCTGTTGTGGGTGTTATGATGGCTGCGACAATGAAACTTCCGACGATCACAAGTTTTCTGGTTTTTATGAGGGTTTCAATACTCATGATATTCGAAACCACAAGAAATGCCATAATGACTGGTACTTGAAATACAATAGATAACCCGAGAACCATCCAGATAAGGAAGGAAAGATAATGGCTTACTGTTATCATTGGGTGCATCATTCCTGCTCCAAAACTGAATAGAATCCTTAATCCTGCTGGAACTATAAGGAAAAAGGCAAATGCAGCGCCTCCGTAGAAGAGAAACTGGCTGCTTATAATAAACCAGGTGATAATTTTTGATTGTTTTGATTCAAGTGCTGGTTTTACAAATACATACGTTTGGTACACGAGAAACGGAAATGAAAGCAAAAACCCAGTGAGAAGAGAGATCTTTATTATAGAGAAAAAAGGTTCCACCGGTGAAATGAACACAATCTTCTCCTGGGATTTTACAAGTGGCTCTAAAACGATCCTAAGTATTTGATTTTTAAATGCATAGGAAATACAGGATGCAATAGCAAACCACAGTAAAACCAATAGGATTCTTTGTCTGAGTTCTTCAAGATGATCAAGAAAAGATCCATCATCTGGAAATTTTTTCATTTATCCTGGGAATTATCTGATTTTTTTTCTGTTTCCGTGGTTTCTTCAACCTCTTTCATCCCTTTTTTGAACTCTGCAAGCGCTTTTCCAAAGGATTTGCCGATTTCAGGTAGTTTTTTTGCTCCAAATAACAACAGAATAATCAGACATATAAGAATGAGTTCTGGTGCACCGAGATTCATTACATCCTCCTTTTTTCATTGTCAATAATATCTGTTTTCTTTTATATGATACCTTTTTTCTCCTGATACACTAACCCTTATTGCTGCTTCCTGAGTGGTAACTGGACAATTCTGCTCGCATAATCCACAACCAACACACATCTCAGGTTTAACAACTGGCCTGTCCTGTTGGTCCTTATGGACTGCCTGGACAGGACAGAACTCAAGGCATACGAGGCATTCCTTTTGGTGTGTCCACACAAGGCATTGTTGTGTATTTATTTGTGCAGTGCCAATCTTTATTTCTTCATTTTTTACTTCTCTTATTGCTCCTGTGGGACAAACCTTTGAACAACTTTGACACCGAATACAACCTGACTGTCTCGGAATTATTTCAGGGGTTGCCCAGTTCCTTATTGATTTTATAATTTTAACAGGTTTTAGGCAATTTGCAGAACATACCTTCAGGCATTGTCCGCATCTCACACAGAATTGAGAAAATAGCGTTTCCTCTATGGCACCAGGCGGCCTGATTATTAATGATTTTTCTTCGGGTTTAAGCAATAAACCTGGACATATCGCAGCAAGAACCGAAGCAGATAATGAAAAAAGAAACTCTTTTCTATTCATAAATTTTCTCTGATGTTTTTTCTAATGTTGCTGATGATTTTTTTAATACGTAATCGTGTTCCAACAAGTGTATAAAACCATCCGAGCGGACAAATACAATAACACCATATCCTTGGTTTTAGAATGCTTGCTACGATGATACAAGCGAAAAGGATAATCCATATTTTGAGACCGATAAACGCGTTATTTATAATAACAAATGGGTCAAAAATAAAACCAAGAAATGGATAATGAAAAAAACTTGCGAACACAGCAGATGCTATAACAAATGTAAAGATAAAAATACCCATATTCCTTATAAAACCCCTTACTACCGGAGAAATCTTCCAGTATTTTCTGAATAAAAAAGTACAAAGATAGTCAATAATACCCCCAACAGGACATATCCATGTGCAGAAAAAATTCCCAAAAATCATAATAAGAAGAAGCAAAAAAATCGCTGGAAAGAGCAAGGAAAATGATTTTGATATAATTGCCATTGAAATAGCAAGAAGCCCATCTATCTTGAAATATATACTAAGTGGGAGTTTTTCTGGTATAGGGAAAACAGTTGTTTTATAAAAAAGAAAAAAGAAAATAAATATACTTGTTGCCTGGACAATTCTTCTGATAACAAGTTTACCTTTAATTCTGCCTTTTAATAATATATTCTTAGACATATCTTATTTTAATTTTTGAGAGATTTGATTGACCAAGTCCCATTTTTTCTGCTATTTGAATATGCCGAACATCCGCAGGGTTTACCCCGAGAAGTGTAGATCCAAAGGCATCGAGTGCAACAAAGTCAGTACCAGCAAAAACCATTTTTGTCTCTTTAACTGATCCAGGTCCCTGAGGTCCATTGGTAAGAAGAATTCTTGTTGCATCAACAACTGTCAATGCAGGTTTTAAATAAGAACAAATATCTGCTATACATTGATTCAAATCTGTTCTATGAAAGTATCCTCTATCTTTTACTATCCCCATGAAATTTTTCATTGATATAGTTATTTTCGCCTGTGAACCATGTACCTTTACTATAGGTACATTGATGAAAACATCTGCATCGAGAACATCCTCAAGTATTTCTGCTTCTTTTAATACAATGCCTGATGGTATCTGGACCTTCCTAAATTTAGAAGGACTTTTAATTATGCCCCCTGCTCTTTCAACTGCTTCCTTTATACCACTTGTGACATATGTGACCTGCCATGGATTGCAGGGAAGATCAGTAACAACAACAGACGAGGCGCCAGCATCAAGACACATTTTTACAAGTGTTGAAACAACCTCAGGATTTGTGGTTGCTGCCTGTTCAGGGGTTCTATTCCAGGCAATATTTGGTTTTATGGTAACCTTTGATCCTTTCTTTATGAATTTTCCCATGCCACCCATTGCCGCTACTACAGCAGAAACCATTGCAGATGGCGATTTATCCTTTGAGACATATATTGTTGGTTGTTGTACCTGAGCATCCGCAGGGATTGTACGAAAAATTTTTGAGTGCTCTGCCAGCAGTATTCCAGCAGCCGCTGCTACACTTCTCTTCAGAAATTCTTTTCTATCCATATTGCCTCCTCTGTTGATTTTCAAGTACTTACATATTATTTATTCAACTGATTTATTAACATACCTTTTATTATAAAAAAAGGATTTTATGCCTAAATTTTAAGGTTTCCTTCTTTACTGGATTTTCTATATTATAATTCCTGGGAGTACCATGAGCAAATTATCATAATACCCTGGTTGGAAACAAAACGAGGAGGAATTTAAAAATCTCCATTATTTTTTTCCATTCTGACCTTACCCACAAGTTTTCATTTTGTGGAGGGTTTTTAGGAATGCAGGAAGAATTTTTACTCTGATTGACTATTTAAGGTGATCAATATTAGGTGCTTCCTCGTTTTAGACAGTGTTTTTTGGGGAAATCAGGGAAGAACCCGTTAAACCATAAAAAATTACCTTATTTTCGCTGAATTATTAGTTGCCAAAGGAAACATCCAGAACTCCGTATACCAGTATCTCAGGAATATATGTTTCCATCCATCCTTTGTGAATTATACAGGGCAATAACTGTTTTTCTTGATTGTCCGGGGATAAAAGCATTACCCTTGCAGTTTTTGCAGATTTTGGAACAATCAGTTTTACCTTTATGTTTTTTTCGGGAATTGGGAATTCGTCAGAAGGATCTGACAGTTTTTTGCCTTTTTCCTCGTCTCTGTTGTAATTTACAATATGTATAACGATTCTTTTACTGTTTTTGGAGAAAGCAGATGTTCTTATAGTAAAAGGTGCATCTATACTGCTTAAATCACCTATAATATTTTTAATGCTAGATGATATTATATCAGTGTTTTTTTCTGCTTCGAAAACCAGAGGAGGACTATTTTTGCGTATTATACTTGCTGAATTTTTGTTTATGAAACACACTGTTCCACCTTTTTTTACAAACTCATCAAGTAGTGCTGTTTTCTTGTCCTCAAGTACATATATTTCAGGGCATATGATTACCTTATAACTAGATATTTTTTTACTGTTTATGTTCTCGTCGCAAATAACATCAAAAAAAACATGGTTTTGCGCCAGGTATTCGCCAATTTCCTTAAAAGAGTCCATGCATTGTTTATATCCAGATTTAATGGATATCCTTGGAAAAACAATTCCAATTTCTGAAAATGGTTCATCAATAGAGTACAGATTCCTGTTTTTATGGACAAATTCCATATACCTTGTAGCACCCGCAAAACCATCAGGATTTTTAATGTTTATGTATAATCCCATTCCACTGCCACCTGTGGCAAGGCCTTCTGCAATGCTATTTTTTATCCTTACTGATTCATACTTGCCAAGCATAAATGGTTTTCCGCCTGACATTTCTCTGATATAAAGGCAATCAAGCCAGCCATCTCCGAGTTTTTTCTGTTTTAAATCCGTTGGCCCGTAACCTCCGCTGTACCAGAAATAGTTTTCAGCCCTGCCCCACAGATTCTTTGGCAGGAACATTCTTTCTTCTGTTATACTCATATTTCCAATGTGATTCCATGTTGCAACAATCAGGTCAGGTTTAAGCATTCTACCATAGTTGATAATAATATCGTCATACGCATTCTTAAAAGATATCGCCGCCCATTCCATTGCTTCATAATCGAGTGGTTCTGCTTTTTCTAAGGGATAACCTGGAATTTCAGCATTGATTTTAATCTTGTATGTTTTTATATCGTCTATACCGAATTTCTTTTTTAATTCTGTTTGTGAATATTTTTTTGCAAGGAACCTTCTGAATGATTCCTGACAATATGGACAATTGCACGACCAATAATAGTTGTAGTTTGTAATCACCCCGTCAAGTCCACTTCTTATAGCAAGCCGAAGCATGCTTTTTAACATTTTTCTCGTATAGGGGCTGGAAAGGCATAATCCTACATAATCAACATAGTGTTTTTTAATTATTACATTTCCATTTATATCTCTTTGAAGAATCTGATTAATATCTGAGATAGGTTTTTGTCCGAGTAAATCCGCAGGCCAATGATTTTCATAAAAATCAAAGAAATCGTAGGTATGGGTATCATTGATTATTACATTAACCATTTGAAAATGGCCAATAACTTTTAATCCGAGAGAATGGATTGTGTTGTTTATGGATTTTTGTGCGGCGAGGGCTTTGTATTGTCCTGAAACAGGTAGTTGCATTGGGTATCCAGTGGATTTTGAATTATCGGCATAGCCATGGAACATTGGACCATAAAACCCAACCTGAACAATTTCAGGTCTGGCGGCAGTTAAGAATCTCTTAAATTCCGGGCTGTCTGTTCCACCCCAGGTGCAAAAAAATGTCTTAAAACCAAATTTTGGATCTGGAAGATCAGAAAAAACTTTTGATATGGAATTTGTACAAAAAACAAGGAGGCATATAATGCCGCAGTTTAGCAGACGTTTCATATGCCTCCTGAATATGAACTTAATAACTTAGTAATTTCCTAACTTATTACCTTCAATTATTTCCTTTTTTTGGATACCTTCTTTTTATTGGTAGATTGTTTCTTTTCTTCGGCTACTGCCTGCGCTGCTGCGTGTCTGGCTACTGCAACCCTAAAGGGTGAACACGAGACATAGTTCATTCCAACCTTATGACAGAACTTAACTGATTCTGGATCACCTCCATGTTCACCACAAATACCGACCTCGAGGTGCTTTCTTGTAGATCTTCCTCTATTTATGCCAATTGATATGAGTTCTCCAATGCCTTCTTGGTCTATTGTCTGGAATGGGTCATCGGGAATAATTTTGTTTTCGATGTAATCAGGAAGAAAACTTCCTATGTCATCCCTTGAAAAGCCAAAACCCATCTGCGTGAGGTCGTTTGTACCAAAAGAGAAAAATTCTGCTTCTTCAGCCATCTTATTGGCAGTAAGCGCTGCACGAGGAATTTCTATCATTGTTCCAAACATAAACGGTATCTTTTTTATCTTTAGTTTTGAACATACCTCTTTGTAGACCCGGTCAAAGATAACCCTTTGGTGAGCAATTTCTGAACTGCAGCAGGTTACAGGAATCATAATCTCAGGCATTGTTTTTTTACCTTCGAGAATTAATTCACCTGCTGCTTCGAGTATAGCCCTGAACTGCATTTCTGATATCTCGGGATAGGTTATTCCAAGCCGTACTCCTCTATGACCGAGCATTGGATTATTTTCCTTCAGAGAGTCAGCCCTTCTTTTCAATTCGTTTACATCAATATTAAGTTCTTTCCCAAGGGCAAGCAGTTTTTCCTCGTCATGCGGTACAAACTCATGAAGTGGCGGATCAAGAAGCCGTATTGTAACAGGAAAGCCCTGCATTACCTCGAGTGTTGCTTTTATATCGTTTTTAACAAATGGGAACAATTCCTGAAGGGCAGATCTTCTTTCTTCTTCGGTTTTGCTCATAATCATCTTTCTCAATAAAAACAAAGGTTTATCGCTACCCTCTCCATAGAACATATGTTCTGTTCTGAAAAGTCCTATTCCCTCTGCACCGAATTTCAATGCTGTTTTTGCATCTCTTGGTGTATCTGCATTTGCCCTGACCTTTAACTTTCTAATCTTGTCAACGATCTTCATGAATTCCTGGTATGACTTATTATGTTCAAGGTCAACATCAACAAGTGGTAAACTTCCTTGATATACAGTACCTTTTGTACCGTTTAAGGAAATCCAATCGCCTTCTTTTATAATTGTTCCATCTTTTGTAGTAAAGTATTTTTCAGCCAGATTTATTTCTATATCCGAGCAACCAACGATACAACATTTTCCCCAACCTCTGGCGACAAGCGCAGCGTGAGAGGTCATACCACCTTTACTTGTTAGAATTGCTTCTGCTTTATGCATTCCATCAACATCTTCAGGTGAAGTTTCTTCTCTTACAAGAATAACCTTTTCGCCTTTTTGTGCCCACTCAACTGCGTCTGCGGATGTAAAAACAACTCTTCCTCTTGCTCCACCAGGACCCGCAGGCAGTCCTTTTGCAATGGCTTTTGTTGTTGCTTCTGCTTTTGGATCAAGCATTGGAAGCAATAATTCAATAATCTGAGAGGATGAAACCCTCATTACTGCTGTTTCCGCATCAATCAATTTTTCTTTATACATATCAGCAGCCATACGAACTGCTGCTACTCCATTTCTTTTTCCAACCCTGCACTGAAGGATAAAAAGTTTCCCCTTTTCAATAGTAAACTCTATATCCTGCATATCCTTGTAGTGTTTTTCAAGTTTCTTTTGAATTATATATAGTTGCTTATAAACAGAGGGCATCAATTTCTCGAGTGTTGGAAGATGCGCGCTCTGCGGATTTTTTGAGTACTCATTGATTGGCGCAGGCGTTCTGATTCCGGCAACAACATCCTCACCCTGTGCGTTAATCAGATATTCCCCATAAAATTGGTGTTCTCCTGTTCCTGGGTTGCGGGTAAATGCAACACCTGTGGCTGAGTCATCGCCCATATTACCAAATACCATTGTTTGCACGGTTACAGCAGTTCCCCAGTCGTCAGGTATTTTCTCGATCCTACGATATTCAACTGCTCGTCTTCCATTCCACGAGGCAAAAACCGCGCCGATACCTCCCCATAACTGTTCCCAAGGATCATCAGGAAATTCTCTTCCAAATCTTTGTTTGACAAGGTTCTTAAACTCAGAGATTAAGGATTTTAGATCCTCAACAGAAAGCTGTGTATCGCTGGTGTAATTCTTTTGTTTTTTAAGAGATTCGAGCGCTTCATCCATTGTTTTCCTAATACCCTTGCCGTCTTCTACTTCAATCCCCTCGGCTTTTTCCATAACAACATCCGCATACATCATAATCAATCTTCTGTATGCATCATAGGCAAACCTTTCATTTCCATTACTCTGTTTGATAAGCCCTGGTAATGTTTTCTCGGTGAGACCTATGTTTAATACTGTTTCCATCATTCCGGGCATTGACCTTCTTGCACCAGATCTGACTGAGACAAGTAATGGATTATCCTTATCCCCGAATTTTCTCCCCATCAATTTTTCCACTTTTTTAAGGGCTGTCTCCACCTCTTTTTTTAATGAAGGAGGATATTTTTTATTATGTTTATAATAATATGTGCAGACCTCTGTTGTGATAGTAAAACCAGGTGGAACAGGTAGTCGCAGATCTGGATGTCCTGCCATTTCAGCAAGATTTGCACCCTTACCCCCTAAAAGTTCCTTCATACTTTCGTTGCCATCCGCTCTGCCGCCTCCAAAAAAATATACAAACTTATTCATTTTGTTTTTCCTCCTGTTGATTAAGTTGGTTGTTTTACTTCAAGGACAATTAATATTACAACTTTTTCGGGATATAGTCAAATCATATTCCCCTCTTTTAGAGGGGTGTCTCATAGAGACGAGCATTCAATCATCAAAACCTATATAGTGAGGGACTTTGGTCCCATCCCCCCTATCACCATAAATATATCATCCACCCTACCCTTTTATCTTAAGACAGTTCTATGCCCTTGGATGAAATTTTTTATGGATGTTTTTTAATTGTTTCCTCGATACCTGGGTATATATCTTTGTTGTGCTTATACTTTTATGCCCGAGAAGTTCCTGGATTATTCTTAAATCCATTCCTTCTTCGAGCATCTGCGTGGCAAATGTGTGTCTTAACATATGTGGTTTGGTGTTACCAGAGAGACCTGCTGCTTTTCCGGTATTGCGAACAATCTTCCAGAGATTTTGTCTTGTGAGTGGGTTGCCTTTTTTATTGCTGAAGATGAATTTCCCTGGTGTCTGGTAGCATTGTCTTAGAAATGGAATAATGTCCTCTGGAAAAAAAACTATTCTTTCTCTATTTCCTTTTCCCACTACCCTGATATATTTTTCTTCAAGATTTACATCTTCCTTTTTCAGTGTGGAAAGTTCTGATATTCTTAACCCTGTTGTGGCAAGAAGCATAATAATAGTTCTATTTCTCATTATTAATTTTTCCCTTTTTGAAATATTTGAGGATATCATTCTATCAACATCCTGTTTTTCGAGGGTGTCTGGAATTTTTCTTTCAATCTTAGGACTTTCGAAAAGGTTGAGAATACCAAAATTAACCTCGTTTTTACTGGTAAGATATCTGTACATCCCACGGATTGAAGAAATATTTCTTGCAATTGTTGAGGCAGCGAGTTTCTTTTTCTTTAAGAATATTGTGAATTCTGTAAGGTTTGATGGTTTTATGTACTTAAGAGAAATTTTATTTGTCAAAAGGAATTTATGAAACCTTTCAAGATCTTTTTCATATGATTTCAGTGTGTTTGTAGATAAATTTTTTTCTACAGACAGAAATAACAAAAACTCATCAATTAATTTTTTAATATTATCATTCTCAGTATTCATTTTTATTATTATTTAGGTAAAGATAATGCATATCCTACTACTTGCACTGGGTCTGTTAACATTATACCCTACTCTTTGTAATCTTCCATTTGTCCCTGTTTTGTTAATTTCTCACTGCTTCCCTTTTTTTGTAAAGAGGGAGATTTTAATTCCCCTCTAAATCCCCCTTGCCCCCTTTATAAAAGGGGGAACTTGTGGGTAAGAGATAGTATAAAAGGGGGAAAGAAAAGAGATTAGGGGTGTCTCGTAGAGACAGGGCATTCAATCATCAAAACCCATGTAGTGAGGGACTTTAGTCCAGTGTCTCCCTTTTGTAAATACATCGTACCTAAAGGTACTCACTACATTTTCTTTTTTACCTATTTATACTAAATATGGGTTTGTTTTTATCTCTTGTTTTAGTGTTGTTTTTGGACCATGACCTGGGAATATGACTAATTTTTTATCCAGGCAACAAATCCTTTTCAATGATTGCTGCATTAAATTTTCATCCCCACCTGGTAAATCTGTTCTTCCAATACTTTGAAAGAAAATAAGGTCTCCTGAAAACAAATAATTATTCAATTTCAGGGATATACTTCCTGGTGTGTGCCCTGGGGTATGCAGAATATCAAACCAGATACTATCATCAATTACTATTCTCTGATTGTCATTTAGAATTATATCTGGCTCTACCGGTATATATTTTGTTCCCATTATTTCCGAAAGATTCAGCAGTGTATCTTTGATGTATGGTTCATCCTGCTGGTGAATTCCGAGAAGCGGAAATGGCTTCAATTTATTCTTTATGTGATTTGCTCCGATATGATCGCAATGTCCATGGGTATTGATGATATATTTCACATTAAGGTTTTGTTTCTCCACAGTTCTAAGAATTTTTTCGGGTTCGTCTCCAGGGTCTATAATAACAGCATTTTTTTTGTCTGAAAAAACAATATAGCAATTTGTTTGAACTGGCCCAACCACCAATTGTAAAATCTTAACTTCTGAATTTATTAAGTTCATAAGTTCCTATCTTCATTAATCATTTGAAGTACTTCTTCTTCAGATATTATTTTTGTGCCAATCTTTTTGGCTTTTTCCAGTTTGGATCCAGGATTTTCGCCAACAATAAGATAATCTGTTTCTTTTGATAGGTTATCTGATACCCTTGCTCCATATTTTTTTAATTCTGTCCTCATCTCTTCTCTCGAGAAGTTTTTAAGAGTCCCTGTGATTACAAATTTTATACCAGCAAGTTTACCTGTTTTTTTTGATAACTTTTTTTGTTCAAGTACGATGCCTGCTTCTTTAAGTTTTTTTATAAGTTGAAGGTTTTGACTGTTTGAGAAAAAATCTTTTATACTGCGCGCTGCCACCTGCCCGATTTCAGGGATTTTTGCTATTTCCTGTTCATCTGCTTTTTGAATTTCTTCAATGGATGTAAAATTTTCAGCAAGAATTTCGCTTGCTCTTTCGCCAATATGTTTTATTCCGAGAGCATAAATCAAATTCGCAAATTCAGCATTTTTTGATGCCTGAATATTATTTAGAAGTTTTTTACTCGAGATTTCACCCATTCTTTCCAGGGCTTTCAGTTTATCTTCAGTGAGTGTATAGAGGTCTGCATAGTCCTTAACAAGATTTGTGTCAACAAGCATGTTAACAATTTTTTCTCCAAGTCCCTGAATATTCATTGCCTTGCGACTTGCAAAATGCAATATTCTTTCTTTTATCTGCGCTGGACAACTAACATTTGGACATCTATATGCCACTTCATCCTGGTCCTTTACAACAGGACTATTGCAAACAGGACATACATCTGGTGGAGATATTGGTTTTTCATTGCCTGTTCTTACATCCTTAACAACCTTGACAACCTTTGGTATGATTTCTCCTGCCTTTTCAACAAAAACCCTATCTCCTATCCTGACATCAAGACGTTTAATCTCATCAAAATTATGAAGGGTTGCTCTGCTTACTGTTGTTCCTGATAGATGAACAGGTTCAAGAATTGCTACAGGGGTTAATGTGCCTGTTCTTCCAACCTGGACTATCACGTCTTTTACTGTTGTTGTTGCCTGTTCAGCAGGAAATTTATATGCAACAACCCATCTCGGGCTTTTTGATGTTGTTCCGAGTATTTCTTGATCCCTTAAATTATTTACTTTTATTACAATGCCATCTATTGCATATGGAAGATTAAATCGTTTTATTTCCCATTCTTTACAGAATTCAATAATCTGCTGAACATCCTTTGCTGGTTTTCTGTTTGGGTTTACGGCAAACCCGAGTTTTTCTATGAAATCCAGTAATTCTTTCTGTGTGGAGATATTTTCTTGAAAAAAGCCACTGTATGCGAAAAATCTCAGGCGTCTTCTCGAAACCTCTTTTGGATCTAATAATTTTAATGATCCTGCTGCAGCATTTCTCGGATTTGCAAAAGGTTCTTCGTTATTTTTTATTTTTTCTTTGTTTAATCTTTCAAAGTCCTGTTTTGGCATATACACCTCGCCTCTTACCTCAAATCTTTGCCTGAGAGAACAGGTCAAAGGAATATCTCTAATTGTTTTTATATTTTCGGTTATATCATCCCCAACAAAACCATCTCCTCTTGTTGCGCCTGTTATTAAACTGGTGTTTTCATATATCAAAGATACAGCAACTCCGTCAATCTTTAGTTCAAGAAAATATTCAGTAGATCTTCCGAGCATCCTTTTAATCCTGTGGTCAAACTCTTTAATTTCTTCCTCGTTATAGGTATTATCAATACTGAGCATTGGTATATCGTGCCTTACTGTCTTAAATTCCTTTATTGGTTTGCCTCCAACCCTTTTTGTTGGTGAATCTTCTCTTGCAAATTCCGGGTATTGCTGCTCGAGTAATGCAAGTTCATGAATCAATGAATCATATTCTTGATCGCTAATCTCAGGATTGTTTTCTATATAATATTTTTTGTCATATCTGGCAATGTCTCTGTACATCTTTTCCATCTTTTCTTTTATTTTTTGCTTTTCTTCCATAATCTATCCTTTTTATTTGAATCAATCATAAATAAATGATACACTGTTTTAGATCAAAAAGGAAAAAATTGAATATGGAAAGGTATGAACTCGGACAGCTTTTATTAAGAAAAGGAATAATCACTCAGCAGCAACTCGAGGAAGCCCTTGCTATTCAAAGAGACACAAAAAAATTTCTCGGAGAGATTCTTGTTGAGAATGGTTATGTTTCAAAAAATATCCTACTCGAAGCCCTTACTGAACAGGGAAAAGCCGATTTTATACAATTATCAAAGGTAAAAGGAATAAAACCCGAGGTTGTCCGCCTTATTCCAGAAGCAATTGCCAGAAGATTCGAGGTTCTTGCAATATCACTTTCAGATGATGTTCTTGTTGTGGCGATGAAGGATCCAACAGACATTGTTGCTATTGATACAATCAAAAGAATAACAGGTAAAAGAATAAAGGTTGTTCGGGCTGAAGAAAAAGAGATTCTCGATAAGATTGAGCGTTTTTATATTGAAACAGGCAATCTTACAGAGACAATTGCTGCCCTTGAAGGACTTGATGAACAGTCAGAGGAAAGTATTGACGTTAACCAGTTAAAGATTGCTGCAGAAGATGCCCCAATAATAAAGTTTGTTAATACAATATTTCTTCAGGCAGTCGAAAGAAGAGCAACAGATATTCATCTTGAACCAATGCAGGACTCTGTATCTCTTAGGTTTAGGATAGATGGTGTCCTTCAACAAATTCAGGCACCTCCAAAAAGTGCATACAATGGCATTGTTACCCGTTTGAAGATTATGTCAAACCTTGACATTGGAGAAAGAAGATTACCCCAGGATGGGCGCATAAGAATACTTGTTGGAACAAAAGAACTTGATATAAGATTATCAACACTTCCAACTGTCTTTGGAGAAAAGGTTGTCATGCGGATTCTCGACAGAGAAACAGTCCTTCTTGGAATGGAGCAACTTGGTTTTGAACCAGCAGACCTTAAAACTTTCAAAGAAGCCCTTGTAAAGCCATATGGAATGATTATTGTTACAGGACCAACAGGAAGTGGAAAAACAACAACCTTATATGCTGGCCTAAGTTTTATAAACTCACCTGAGATTAATATTGTTTCAATAGAAGACCCTGTTGAGTATGCAATACCAGGTATAAATCAGGTACAGGTTAAACCTAAGATTGGATTAACATTTCCTGTTGTTTTGCGCACATTTCTCAGGCAGGATCCAGATGTTATTATGGTTGGTGAAATTCGAGATCTTGAAACAGCCCAGATTGCAGTTCAGGCATCATTAACAGGTCATCTTGTTATTTCAACTCTTCATACAAATGATACTGTTTCTTCTATAACACGTTTTTCATATATGGGGGTTGAGCAGTATCTTCTTGCTGATTCTTTGAATATTATTCTTGCACAGAGATTGGTTAGAAAAATATGTAGGAATTGTAAAGAAGAAGACCCTGATGCAGAAGAATTCCTGAAAAAGCAGGATGTTTCTTTTGGCAAGAATGTGGTTTTATTTAGAGGCAAAGGATGCGATGAATGCGGGGGTACTGGCTATCTTGGTCGTATAGCAATCTATGAGATTCTCCTTATCACAAAACCAATAAGAAAAATGATAGTTGAAAGAGCATCTGATGATGAAATTAGAGAATTTGCCAAGCAACAGGGTATGATAACATTAAGAGAAGCAGCAATAAAAAAAGCAATAGATGGTATTACAACAATCAGTGAAGCATTTTCATCTACTCTGGTTCTTTAATGGCAAAATATTTCTATGTAGCCCGTGATTCCACAGGAAAACGTCGTGAAGGAATGATGGAGGCAGAATCAAATACATCTGTTATCAGTATCCTTAGACGTGAAAACTTGCTTCCTGTTGAGGTGCGCCTTGTAAGTGAAAAAGGGACCCTTATTCCAATAACAGAGAAAAAGCAAAAAAGGGCTCGTGGAAAGGTTTCACTTCCTGAGATATCGCTTTTTTCAAGGCAACTTTCTACAATGCTCGAGGCAGGGATACCAATCCTCGATGCTGTCGAAGACCTTGCTTCACAGACACCCAATCGGTTTTTCTCAAATGTTTTATCAAGTATATGCAATGAAATAAGGGAAGGAAGTCATTTTTCCCAGGCGCTCTCAAAGTATCCAAAGGTTTTTGGGCCTCTTTATGTATCTCTTGTTGTTGCTGGTGAAGAAAGTGGAAACCTTGTTGAGGTTCTTAAGGATCTTTCCTCTGAACTTGAAGACCAGTTATCTATGTTAAGAAAGGTCAGGCAGGCAGTAAGTTATCCAATGGTTATTCTCGTGTTTTTTATTGCAGTTGTTTCATTTGTTTTTCTTTATCTTATTCCAAAATTTCAGGGAATTTTTGAGAGTTTTGGTGTAGAACTTCCGTTTTTTACAAGGGTTATTCTTAATATAAGCAGGTTTTCATTGAAATTTTTCCCTTTTTTGCTACTCGCTGTGATTATTCTTGCAATTTTCCTTACATGGTATAAGAATACATCTGATGGTAGAAGAAGAATTGATAGTATAAAATTGAAATTACCTGTTTTTGGAGATCTTTTTCTAAAGGTTAGCCTTGCGAGGTTTTCTCGTTCTCTCTCGACATTGCTTCAGGGCGGTGTGAGTATAATTACGGCTCTTGATATAGTTGCGAAGACAGCAGGAAATACTATTCTTCAACAATACATAGAAAAAATAAGGGCAGGTGTTATTAAAGGGGAACTATTTGGTTCTGAGATGAGAAAATATAGAATATTTCCGAATATGATGGTGAGGATGGTTGTTGTAGGCGAGGAAACAGGTAAAACAGATGATATGCTAAATAGGGTTTCAAAATTTTTCAGGGACGAGGTTGATGTTACACTTAATATCCTTTCATCCATTCTCGAGCCAATTTTAATCATTGGTTTAGGGGTGATTGTTGGGACAGTTGTTCTTGCGATTTATCTTCCTATATTCAAACTTGCATCTACTGTTAGATAACACGCTCTGAAGAAGTTGAGATACATAGGTAACACCTCAATGGTCTTGGAAAAGGTATCAGATGTCGGTAAAATAAGGGATGACCAGGGAGGTGAAAATGAAGGGGAGATATGCAAAGAAATTTCTACCCGTTCCAGCAGATAGTAAGAGTATAGTATATAAGATATATGGATATGAAATAATCCACCATCATCTAACAAAAGGAGGCAAGTTAAGGTTAGAATGGATGGATTGGTACAAGGGACATGGGGAAAATGCAAGTTTGACATGTCGGCATTTTGGGATAAGCAGGAAGACATTTTATAAATGGCAAA
>Ga0116188_1000588_pt1 | contig 35490 bp, 28 predicted proteins | sample AD_JPNTR2_MetaG_FD_89807 | JGI IMG/M metagenome (GOLD analysis project Ga0116188, IMG submission 89807) | Active sludge microbial communities of municipal wastewater-treating anaerobic digesters from Japan - AD_JPNTR2_MetaG | ecosystem: Engineered > Bioreactor > Anaerobic > Digestate | place...
ATTAAAAGCCGATCACCTACCAAAATCGTGGGCTCCATCGACGGTGTCGGTACCGTCATGGGGTGAACCACGTAGGTCGTCACAAAGAGTGCGATGATGGTGCAGTAAACGGTGGCGACAAAGTATTCTCGTAAGGTGCCGTACGCTTGCTCGGGTTGTGCCTGGGGGGCAGTCTCTTTCTTTTTCATCTTCTTCCCACAGGATCTTCGTCAAGAGATCCGCCGACGGGCCGGACCTTGCTTTTCCCAAAACCCCTATTGTAACCGGATCCGTAACGCTGGGCCGTACAGTTCCACCGCGGCACGGTCGGTACAATCGACCAGCAGATCCCGTACCAGCATTCCACTGCGGGGATCCCGCCAAGTCGGGGCCAGTTCCTCCAGAGGAACTAAAACGAAGCGTCGTGAGGCCACCCGTGGATGGGGCAGAACCAAATCCGGCGAAGCAGTGACTAGGCCGTCGAAGAACAGAATGTCGATGTCGATGGTTCGAGGTCCCTTCGGCGCCCCGCGCCGGCGACCGAGACGGGACTCCACTCTGTGACAAAGCTGTAGGAGATCACGAGGCGGTAAGCCTACTTCCGCTCGGCAGACCAGATTGAGAAACCACGGTTGGTCAGTCACGTCGACGGGCTCAGTTTCGTACACGCTTGAGCACGCCTGTACCCGTATCCCCTCAGCGGCCAACTCATCCAAGGCCGCCTGCAACATGCAAAGGCGATTTCCCAAGTTGGATCCCAGACCCAAAAAGACATCCGAAACATTCATTTCCATCTTTGTTCCACTTGATCCCTCGACTTCACAACAGCCGCGCTGAAAGCCGGCTGGATTCGTCAGAGAGGGCCTGTTTACTCCTTGGACTGTCATGGGAATCGCCGGCTCCGTTAGAACACGATTTCAGGTTGCCGGATGGTGCCAAAGGTTCCAATTCCCTTCAGATACAGGGAAAAACGAACCTGATTCTCCTCCCGTGTTCTCAATCTGAAACCCCAATACTCCATCGATACACCGCAACAGTTCCAGAAGTAGTTCACACGTACGTTATGGTTGAGTACCTCGTTTGTCCGGAGATCAAGACTCACGTAACCCGCCGCCGACCACCCTCGCCCTACGTTTCCCATGTGCAGGCGGCCTTGAAACTGGTGACCTTTCCCGATCTGATCGGACAGACTTCGGGTGATGAAATACGTTCCACCGGCATTCCACCATCCCTTGCCGAGGGATCCGGTGATCGACAGGTTGTTCCATTCACCCTCTTCGGGATCGTAATCGGCTCGCCAGTCGAGGCGCCCGAAAGACGCCGGTCGCAGCCTTGCGATCAACGAAACCGGCGAAAAGTCGCGGGGGCCCAAGGCATAGGGAAGTCCCGTAAGATCGTTCAGGGGGTAGAACTGGTTCACTTTGCCTTCCGTGATGCTGTCGCCGAAGGTGGAGTCGAGAAAATGTTGCTGCACCAGCCCGATTGCGAGCCACTCTTCCGGCGAGGAGGTTTCCGACCGTTTCACGAACCAACGGTTCCAAACGCCGTACTCCACCGAGTGGGTGTCGGCCACTGCATCAAGGTAGTCGAAACGAATGATGGAATCGAAATCGTCGACTCCCTCCCGCACTCGATAGCGGAAGTAGGGTTCGATCAGGTGCTTCCAGCGGCTTCCGTCCGGTCGCGGGTAGACGCGGGCCAGCCCCCAGCCGCCCACGTCGACGGTCAGGTCCACGTAACTACGGTGAAAACTGTCGCCCGACACTCGTCGCTCCCCCTGGAGATCCCTTGTGATGCTGTCACTGTAAAAGGTCTGTCGGACACCGAAGGAAGGAGTGATGCGGAGACCCTGGAAGAGCGGGAAGGAGGTATAGACCGTCGGGAAGAGATCGATCCGCTGGCTGACTCGCGGCGTTTCGATTTCACCGTCCTTGCGTCCCACCGCGCCCACTGATCCTTCCAGTTCGAGGTAGACGGGCCAGTGGGACAGCCGCTCACCTAGTAGACGAAGCTCCAGTGAAGGCAAGCCTTCCGTTACGATATTCGCGCCGCTGGTTCGCGTTTCCTCCCGGGTCAAGACAAGGTTGAGAGAGCGGCGCCCCATGTTGTTGGTCAAAAAGAAGCGGCTGGTTTCCGTCGGTCTCGTGGCGGTGAAGAAGTTGTCGGAAAAGGTCTGCCGGTACCGGAAGTTCGAGACAAGATCGAAGTCGGCGGCGGCACGTACCGTAGAGCTTAGGCGGGTTGTCATCACTCCTTCCAGCTCGGATCCTCCCTGGCCTAGGCGGTCGTCCACGAACCGCCCCGTCAAATCGACAAACGTAACATCGTTGGGACGGGCTCGGAGGTTGAACGTTCCTCCCCAGCCGCGAAGGGAATAGTAATCCTGCTCCAAAAAAACGTCGGCGCTCCGGCCGAGAACCAGGTAGCCCCGCGTTGTCACCCGCCGGCCCTTGGTGCTCGAATCGCCCAAGGTGGGGAGTAGGAATCCGCTGGAACGCTCCTTCTTCTCCGTGGGCAGCAGCAGGTAAGGGAAGTAAAGTAAGGGAACCCGTTTGACCCGGAAAATGGTGTGTTTCAGGTGAGCCATACCGTCCAGATTGATGGTCGCCTTTCGGATGGAAAAGGACCACTTCGGCACGCGTTCGTCGCAGGCGGTGACCCAGCCGTTTTCGGCGAGGTACGTGCGAGGGCCGATCTTGATTAGGCGCTCAACGTTTACGTAGAGCTCCTCGTCCGTAAAACCCTCGGCTTGCTCAATGATACCGGTGTCATTCTCCAGGTCGAGATCCGCCTGAACTCCCTTCAGCCAGGTCTTGCCGCGCGTAAGTTCGAGGCCTCCCCGCAATTCCAAAAGCTGCCTGTTGGGGTCGTATCGCATGGTTGCGGTGACCAGGCGCGCGTCCTGCCAGGTGACAACGACGTCGCCCTCGGCCATGACCACATCGTCTTCCAGGCGCTCGATGCGGTCGGCTTCCACTCGGAGGATCCCCTCGGGCCTCGCAATTTCCACGTTCGCACGAGGATCTTCCTGGGCGGAGGGCGGAGCGGCAATGCCGACGACGGCGGAGTTGCACGGAAGCCAAAGCCCCGCGACGAGTAGGGAAAAGCCGAATCGCCACCGTGCCGTCAGCGACATGGCGACTAACATAGCAGAGCGGTTCGACGTAAGGGAAAGTAATCGCTACGAGCGTTGCGGGTTGTCGGCAACAAGGATCGGATCGGCGGAAGGTCGGGAGTCACAATTTCAAACCTTTGTTGTACGGTGTAACGCAAGGCTAGGCTTAACCCGGACGGTATGGTGCTTGTAAGATTCGGCGGGCATAGGCGAGTCGACTTTCGTCTGACCGGCTTCGTCTGGGCAAGGTCGAAAGAGGCTGGTTGAGAGCGGGTATAATGTGAAAACTCCGGGGGATATTAACCGGTGGTAGTACGGCGAGATGGAGCTGATCATGGCTAACGGTAACGACGACTCGGCGGACCGGAAAGGTAAATGGCCTTCGTACACCATGGTGGAAGAGAGGATGCGGAAGATTTACTTCCGGTTCTACAAGGAGACCTACAAACCGTCCCAGCTGGATCGAAAGACCAAAGAATTGATCGCCATCGCCGCCTCCCTCGGTTTCCACTGTAATGGTTGCCTGGCCGGACACATCAAGAAAGCCCTGCAATACGGAGCGACACGAGAAGAGATCAGTGAGGCGGTGTCGATCGCGATGGGAGTTGCCGCTGCGTCCGTCGTTGATCAGACCGACATCGTCGCCGAACAGATGCAACTGAAACTGTTTGATTGACGGTCCCGATGGGCAACGAGGTTGGAAAGGGTATCGAAAAGTCGGCTTTTCCCGCCGAACCGGGGTCGGCGTCCGCGGAGGCCGCCGACCAAGCCTTATCAGTTGTTAAAGAGCAATGCGAGTTTCTGATCTTTTTCCACCTCGGTTCCGACGCGGTGACCGACTGGAGACGGGTGGGAGAAGACTGGGAGCTGACGATAGAACACAGCCGGGTATTGCCGTTCCGGATCCGTTTTCCGCAACGGGAACTGGAAGACCTTGCTCGTTCTCCCGAACGGGTGGAGGAAGCCTTTCTTGAGTACCTGGTGCGGCATCGTCGCTCCTGAGAACTCTTCGGAGATCCGAATCGGCCGATTAGGAGGCTCGGTCACAGCCGGGGCCGGCGTCGGGAGGCGGTTTATAAGATTGTGGGCGACGGCCGGGAGCGACTTCGGAACGCGCGAAAGGGGTTACAGGAGCCGGATTGGTGCCGGCTTAGGCGTATCGGTTCCGAAGCGGGGCGAGTTTGACAAGAGGGGCGGGTTTCGGGAGAATACCGCGTCTGATCGGCGGCCCCATCGTCTAGTGGACTAGGACGCCGGCCTCTCACGCCGGTAACACGGGTTCGAATCCCGTTGGGGCTACCAAGCCTTCCCGGTGTTCTCGACAACTTGGACCGGCTCCAGTCGCCGGCCTGTTTACCCGCCTATCGATCGCCCTCGCCGGAGCTCTGGAATACGAGGAGTGGATCGGAATACTGTCAAGAACTATGAAGGAGAGGCTTAGCTTTCGGGTGTTTTGGCTGTTCGTCGGCCTGGTTGCAGGCTGTGTCTCGCTCCCGGACGCCCAGTTCTTACGGGCGGAGGGCCGGCTGTTTTTTCCCCAATTTGTGAGCGGTGAAGAGAACCGGGCCCGACTTTTCCTGGTGAACCGTTCCACCGAAGAGGTCAAGGGCCGCGTCGTATTCCACGTTTGGAAGGATGGAGCGGAGCCGGCGCGGGTGGTGGTGGAGGGATCTGCAGTCGACCACATGTCGTTCTCTCTGCCCGGCTTCGGGAGCCGCATGATCGAGACCGACGGAACGGGTCCGCTTGCGGTAGGCGCCGCCGTGGTCGTCACGGAGGGAGGTGAAGGTTGCCCGCTGGAGGTTTCGCTGACCTACGAGTTGCTTGGCTCGTTTGTCTCGGTGCAGCCGTCGGCCCTCCAAATGCGTCGGCGGATCTTCGTTACCGTTTCGCCGGAAGAGAACACCGGGGTAGCGCTTTACAATCCTGACGGAGCTCGGGCCGCGCAGATCAGAATCGACCTTTTGAATGAAGCGGGAACGTCGATGGCGACGCAAATCCTGGGGCTGGAGGCGGGTCGGCACTTCGCCCGTTTCGTGACCGAGGAGGAGCTTTTCGCCGATCAGATCCCCTCGGACCCGGGTTCGTTCCAGGGAAGCCTGCGTCTGGAGGTGATCTCGGGCCCGGCGGTCTCGGCCATCGGGCTGGTGCAGCGCGCGTCGGGCGCCTTGATCGCGCTCCCTGCGGGGGAGGGGTTCTTCCAAGCCCGTGATGCCAAGATTGTTGACTTTGCAGGCCAAGATGCGCTTTTGCGGGGCCTCAATCTGGGCGGATGGCTGGTGCCGGAAGGCTACATTCTGAAGGTGCCCGGGTACGGTTCGCCGAGTTCGATCCGGTCTCTCATTGTCGATCTTGTCGGCGAGCAGGCTGCCAAGGAGTTCTACGAAAGGTATTACGGGAACTATGTCCAGGAGGCGGATATTGAGGAGATCGCCCGCTGGGGTTTTAACTCCGTGCGGATTCCTTTTCATTATCAGCAGCTTTACGATTCGGGGGAAGACCGGTTCCTGGAAGAGGGTTTCGCTCGTCTCGACCGGGTGATACGCTGGTGCCGAGAGCGGGGGATCGGGGTGGTTCTCGACATGCACTGTGCTCCCGGCGGCCAGAACCCTAACAATATTTCGGACAGTGACGGCAGGGCGCTGCTTTGGTCCGAAGCCGGTTTTCGGGACCAGACGGTGCAAGTCTGGCGGGAGATTGCGCGCCGATACGCCTGGGAGAAGTGGGTCGTCGGCTACGATTTGCTCAACGAGCCCGTTCTTCCGTCGGGCGTCGCAAACGTCTCGTTACAGGCCCTCTATGGGTGTTTGGCGGCGGCGGTTCGAGAAGTCGATCCGAACCACCTACTCTTCATCGAGGGGAGCTCATACGCGACCAATTTCACGCCGCTCGAGCCGCCGGTGGACGACCAAGTAGTCTACAGTTTCCACAAATACTGGAACGACACGAGCGTGCAAACGATTCAGGAATACCTGAACTTGCGGGAGCGTACCGGCAAGCCTTTGTGGGTTGGGGAGTTCGGAGAGAATTCCAACCCTTGGGCGTATCGGGTGATCGAGCTGTTCGAAAGTCACCGAATCGGGTGGTGTTGGTGGACGCATAAGAAGGTGGACACAATTACGAGTCCACTATCGGCTCCGTTTCCCGAACGGTATCGCCGGGTGGTCACGTACTGGGAGGAAGGCGGTTCACCTCCGCCGGCGGAGGAAGCGCAAGCCGGCCTTCTCGAATTGGCCGACGCGCTCAAGGTAGAGAACTGCCGGGTGCTTCCCGATGTGGTGGCGGCGCTGACCGATCCCTACCGGGGTGTCGATCCGAAGCCTTACGTTGAACACGTTCTTCCGGGAAGCATAGCCGCGGTGGACTACGATGTGGGGGAAGAGGGGTACGCCTACCACGACAACGATTCCTTTCGCGTGAGCTACGAGAACTGGACGCCGTGGAACCAAGGTTGGCAATATCGTAACGACGGTGTCGATATCGAAGAGTCAGCCGATCCCGGAGGTCGAACCTGGAACGTCGGTTGGATGAGTGACGGGGAGTGGCTCAGGTACGCGGTGAGTATTGAAAAAGGGGGACGGTACAACGTTCGGTTGCGGGTGGCCGGCAACGGAGGCCGCATTCGGTTGGCTCTCGACGGAGTCCCTCTCGGCGGCGAACAGGTGGTTCCAGCCACCGATGGTTGGCAGCGGTGGACGGTAATGCAAATCCCCGACGTGCAGCTCCCTTCAGGCCGACACGTCCTCAAAGTCGAGGTCGTCCGGGGCGGCTTCAACCTGAGTTCGCTGGAGTTTTCGAAGACTGATATCGTTCAATGACCGTGTGCATTGTCGAATCGAGGTGCTCGGCCGGAGCGCAGCCTCCCTGCCTGGGACTCCTAGAGGAGGCCTCGAACCGAAAATCGGCGTTCCGGCTGCAAGCTGTAAGATGGTGCTCGATGTTCTAGAGAGGGAGGAGTAACGATGCGTGGGAAGAAGTTGGTGACCATTGTTTCCGTAGGACTGTTTCTGGTCGCTTCAGGGAGTGTAGTTTCGGCCCAGGCGTCTACCGCCGTCGAAGTGCCGCCTATCCAACTGGAGAAGGTGGAGCCGACGGGCGGGAAGCCGTTGATGGAAAGTCTCGCGCTGCGGAGATCCATCCGGGAGTTCAGCGATCGGCAGGTACCCGAGACGGTTCTTTCAAAGCTACTTTGGGCGGCGGACGGGGTGAACCGCCCTGACGGGAAACGGACGGCACCGTCGGCGTGGAACCGGCAGACGGTGGAAATATACGTGGTGACGGCGGCGGCGGCATATCGATACGTGCCCGATGGACATCGACTCGAGCCGGTGGTTGCCGGAGATCTCCGCGCGCTCACGGGTGTTCAGCCCTTCGTTGCGACGGCTCCCATGAACCTGGTGTACGTTGCCGACCTGGGCAAGTTGGAACAGATGGATTCACCGGCCGACGAGAAAGTTCTGATGGCGGCCGTCGAGGCGGGGCATATGGCACAGAACGTATATCTGTTTTGCGCCTCGGAAGGTCTGGGCGCGGTTACCAGGATGCTTATCGACCGGGAGCCGCTGGCCGAGGCGTTGCAGCTCCGTCCGGAACAGTACATTATCTCGGCTCAAAGCGTGGGTTATCCCGAGGCTTCTACAGAGTAGGCGGGCATGCAGGCCACCGCGGTTTGCGTCTCCCGCTTTCCCGCCGGCGGGAACCGGCGGGCTGCTTCCGCGACCGAACTGCGGGGAGGCGATCTCAAGCGCTGCCGCCGTCGGCTGCCCCGGGGAAGACCTTGGGACGTGGCGTAAGGAAACCGGAGGCCGAAGCGGCGAGGTGTTCCGTCCGTTGGTTGCGGATCCGGCAAACTCACACTACTCGGTTCGCATAAGGAGAATCTGCGATGGGGATTCAACGGCGGGTCAGGCGGCGTGCCCTCAGACTGGCTAAGGCCGAGCTGGCTCGGTTTATCGATGAAAACGAGGAACAGCTGCTACGGCTGTTTCGAGAGGAACTGCAAAGACTGGATGATTCGATTCCGGAAGAGCAGGTTTTCATCGACATTAAGATGGTTCCCCTGGGTGATGCCATTCTTCGGGCTTGTTTGAATGCGTTGCGGCGCTTCTTACGTGAAGATCTGGCACAGTGAACGGGGTGTGGTCCGGTCGACGAAGTACACGGGTTGCCACAGCCGTCCCTCGGCTTGGATGCGCCGACCGGAATGCCGTCGGTAGGGAACGGTTCTTAGTGGAAGTGAGCAGGTCTTACGTCACGGCGTTTAGGACGGCCGCGGCCGGTACGACGGCCACCGAGTCCATCTCCGTCAGGCGTTCCAACAGGTTTTCCAGGTAACGCGAACTCACCGGACCCCACCCTTCGTCGTCGATTCCGTGGGTGTTGTAGACCAGCCAACCAGATTCGAGATCCAGCAGTTCTTGTACCTGTGTCTCCAAATGGCGGTCGATGGTGTCCGGCCCGTAGCTGGTGCAAGTCAGGCGCACGGTTTGCGGGGTGGGAAGTGGGTTGATCGCCGGCCCACCGGTACGGAAACCTCGGACCTGGGTCCCAAGCCACGTCTCCAGTTCCGGGGTCGAACGGTTATAAGGGAAATTGAAAACGGCCCGGGAAGGATCAAAGCCGGGTAGTTCTTGGATGAAGATGTCTAGGCAGCGTTGGATTAAATCCTTCGCCTCCTGGAGGGGCATGGCCGACAAGTCGGCGTGGCGGTAACCGTGCGGCATGATTTCGTGACCTCGGTCCCGAAGTTCCCGCCACAGACCGAAGTCCCCTTTGGGCCAGCGATGATATTCGTCGGGCAGGGGCTGATCCGCCAAATGTCCGCTGGCGATAACGTTGATACAGGCGGAGAGTTCAAATCTTTCGAAGATCTCCGCCGTCCGTAAGGAAGATTTCCGGAAGCCGTCGTCGAAACTCAGGGTCACGAGCCGGCGCGTGTCTTTCAGTGGCGAGTCGGGATCCGGAGGAGTCCGGTGTTGACTTCCCGCAGAGGCGTGCTTCGTTTGGAAAAGACCTTGCGAAGCCGCCACACCCGCCGTGGTCGCGAGTGCTCGACGCAAGAATTCCTTTCTCGAGTATCTTTCCGGCATAGGGGTGTCCTCTCCTCGCTCTTTGGTTTCCGCCCTTACCCAAGCGCGAAGCGATTCTCTCGCACCAAACGCGGGAAAGCGAGCGCCGAGTCGCGCCCTGGACCTCCCCGCTTCAACGACTCGTTGTTTGCGGGAGCGCCGAGCGGGGGATGGGAAAAGAACAAAAAATGTCCCAAGTGATATCCGTTTTGGTTGGTTCCCTTTGGAAACTGCCGTCTCCCGGAATAACAGCAGCTTCGCTACCGAAAGAACCCATGAGGACGATTAGGCTTCATGTTCCTTTCGGCGATCCACCTTCACCGGAAAATCGGTTACGCACCGCTCGTCCGGATCGGGCGACCAAGGGTCCCCAAGACGGTGTTTCCGCCCGGACTGTGCGGCTTCCGAAGAAGCCACATCTTGCCGACCAGTCTTGGCTTTCGCCTGCCGGCCTTCTTGTCGACCTTTCGGCCGATTCGAAAAGCGGAACTGAGCGGTTGTGAGTCCGCGGTCACCCGCATTCCCGCTTCCGCCCAACCAAAGAGAACCTTTCGGCCTCTCGTTGGTTCTTCCGTCCCGAGGGTTCCAACCTCAACGTCTACCCCTTGGGACAAAACCACCTTACACCCGATTCATACGGCCCCAAAGGAATACTTTCGGTTTCGGACTCTGCACAATCGTTGTGCATATACACCGCCTAAACTTCCGTGCCCGATGCCCTTCATCTCACTCGCTTTACAGCCGCCGAGGGGCTGAAACATCCACACAGGTTTTCCACAGATTGTGAAAAGAGGTTCTCGCGCCGCATACAGAACGTCTTCTTCTAAGTGATGTTTTGACCGCTTCGGCCGGATTATCACCCCCTTTTCGACCGGATTTAGAATCGATTTCCGGCTCGTTTGACTTGTCTTGTAGCCGCCTTCGCTTTTTGCCGGCCTTCCGTCCTGGGAAAAGAGAGGTCCGCATCGCCGAGCCGGCACGGCGCCGGAGTCCTTGCTGTCACAGTTTGCCGCCTTGGGGAGCCGTCTATCGGTCGGCCCATGAAAGGTGCAATCCGGTCCTGGAACGCGTTTCGCCGCCCATGCTCGCAGCTTCGTTCAAGGTAAACGACTTCCTTTTCTTTACTGCCGCGGCCGTCGTCCGACCGTTGCAGTGCAGTATTCTTAGAGATGTGAGCGAGTCGCCTGAGATACGCCGCGAGCGTGTGGCCGTCAGGGTTCTGGTGCGGAGCGTCGTGCGCAGTGGTGACTTGGCGGCCGAGCCGTGGGAAGCGGTTCCTCCCTGGGAAGCTTTGCGAATCCACCAGAGGGTACAGAAGAGCCGACCTGCCGGGTATCGCTCGGAAGTGGTGGTCAAGGGTGAGGTCCGCCGCGACGACTACCACCTTCTGGTGGAAGGTCGTCTGGACGGCTTGTTGGAGGAGGCTGGTCGCCTCGTGGTGGAAGAAATCAAGACCACCCGGCGCAGCTTTGATGATCTACCGCCGGGAGGAGAGCCTCTGCACTGGGCGCAGGCTCTTGTCTACTCGCATTTGGTTCAGCGGGAATACGGGGCGACGGCGATGGTCGCCCGTCTCACCTATGTCAACGCCGACACCCAAGAGGAGCGGAGCTTTACGAGAGAGCTCTCACGTGAGGAGCTGGTTGCGGCTTACGAGGATCTGGTGGGCTCGTTTGCGGATGAGCGTCAAGCCCTCTGGAGGCGGCGGGCTGAACGCAACAGTCTGGCTCGCTCGGTGCCGTTTCCCTTGGGAGAGTTCCGACCGGGTCAATACGCTATGGCGGCGGAAGTCTATCGGGCTTTGCGCGATGGGACACCCCTGCTTCTGCAAGCTCCCACCGGCATCGGGAAAACGTTGGGGGTTCTCTTCCCGGCCGTCAAAGCCATGGGAGAGAACCATGTCGACCGACTTCTGTTCCTCACCGCCCGGACCCCCGCGCAGAGCGTGGCCTTCGAGGCGGCCTCGGCGTTGTCTAAAGCCGGTCTTCGCTGGAATGTCTTGCAGCTGACCGCCCGCGAGAAACTGTGCTTCAACCCGGAATTGGAGTGCCTGGCTCGGGACTGTCCCTATGCCCGCGGCTATTACGACCGGTTGGAAGGCGCGTTATGCGAATTGAGAGAAGTGGCTCTGATAAACCGCGAACACCTGGAAGCAATCGCCCGGCGTCACACGTTATGTCCTTTTTCTCTGGCCCTGGACTTCGGTCGCTCCGCCGATCTGGTAATTGGTGATTACAACTATGCGTTTGATCCCGGCTTGGTGGTAAAGGAGGCTCTGCTATTCCCACAGGAGCGGGTCGCCGTCCTAGTTGACGAGGCGCATAACGCTGTCGAACGGGCCCGTGAGAATTTCTCCGCCGTACTTGGTACCGAGGCGCTACAAGAATCGCTGGACGTAATCAAGTCGTTTCCACAGGGAACCGTCGGACCGACGACCCGACGCCGCCTGCGACGGGTTTTACGGAAAGCGCTGGTTTGGTTCGCTCAGCAGGAGGAGGTGCACTTTGTCGGGGGAAATGACGGCGAGGTGGAACTTCCACAGTTGCCGGTCGAACTGATGGGGCTCCTACAGGCTTGCCGCAGGGCGCTGGGGCAGACGGCGGGAGCCATGCGGGAGCAGCCCGAGGAGAGGCGAGCGGTCCTTCGGAAGTTGACGGATGCGGTGGACCAAACGCTCTGGGTCGGAGGGCGGTTTTCGTCGGACTTCGCAGTCATCTTGGAACGAAGTCCTGACGGACTGAGTTTTCGCCTGCGTTGTCTGGATCCCGCACGCCTCTTCCGGGAGCAGATCGCCTTTGCCACGGTTTCTGTGTTCTTTTCCGCTACGTTGTCCCCCGGGTCTTACTTCCGTGGCGCCCTCGGACTCCCCCCCGACAGCCGCTTTCTGACCCTTCCGAATCCATTTTCGCCGGAGCACCTATGCGTCGTCATGCTTGATGGAGTGTCGACTCTGTATCAAGCCCGACGCCGCTCATCGACGCAGCTGGCGGACGCCTTGTCGGCCTTCTTGGGTTCGCGAAAGGGGAATTATCTGATTTATTTCCCTTCTTACGCATATCTCCAGATGGTGCTGCCGAAGCTCGGAAGTTGTGGTGGGGCGAGATTTCTCGTCCAGCAGCCGATCATGAGCGAAGAGGAGCGGGACCGCTTCCTTGCGGCGTTTCGGCGAAACCCACGGCGGACCGTGGTGGGGTTGGCGGTTTCCGGTGGAGTCTTTGGCGAAGCGATCGATTTGGTGGGCGACCGTCTAAGTGGGGTTGCGGTGGTGGGAGTCGGTCTTCCGGCTCCCAGCCTCGAACGTGACGTGATGCGACGTTACTACGAGGCGAAGTACGGGAAAGGCTTCGAATATGCCTATGTGTACCCTGGGATCACCCGAGTGCTCCAGGCGGCGGGCCGCGTGATCCGCTCGGAAGAAGATCGGGGAGCCGTCTTACTGATTGATCCCCGTTTCCCGCGGCATCCATATCGTGAACTCTTGCCGCGCGACTGGAATCTCCGGCGTGTCGGCGACGTGGACGAGCTCCGCGGAGTCCTGCACGAGTTTTGGGAAGGGAACCGACGCAGAGCCCTGCGAAGGGCCTGACTGAGATCCTGCCCGGAAGCTCGGCTTGCCTGCTTCCAGCCCGCGTGCAAACCTTCCTATGTTACCGGCCGTGTCGAGAGTGAGTGCACAGAAGAATATGCGGCCGCCGAAGCGAGTACTTGCGTCTTTGACCTCAGCCGGTAAGATCTGGCGGAGGCTTTCATCATTGGGTTTACCGGCTCGGGACCCCGAAGGGGGGTTCGACTGGTTGACAAGTGAGGAGGAGACGCGGTGGTGGAGAAGGAAGACTTGCGGAATCGGATTCGACGGCTGCTGTTGGGGGGGGGCGTTGCGGTTCTGACGGCCGGTTGGGTGCTGTGGTCGATCGGCCGAACGGGAGCTCTAGGTCCCTGCGTCATTATCGCCTTCATACTGCTGGCGCTGTTTCTGGCATCCAGTCGGCGTTACGCTCCGTTCGCGTTTACGGCGTGGGTTGCGGTTTTCGTGGCTGCGTCCATGTTTTATCCCCTAGCCTTTCGAACTTGGTGGGGCTTCGAGTTGAGTGCTCTGATGGTGCCCCTCATCCAGATCATCATGTTCGGAATGGGGACGCAGCTCACCTTGGCTGATTTCGCACGGGTGTTCTCAATGCCTCAGGGGGTGATTGCCGGACTCGTCCTCCAGTTTTCCATTATGCCTTTCGTGGGCAAGGGCTTGGCCATGATCTTCACCCGGCATCCGGAAGTGGCCGCAGGCATGGTACTGATAGGTTCGTGCCCCGGCGGCGTAGCTTCCAACGTCATGACCTACCTGGCCAAGGGAAACGTCGCTCTGTCGGTGACAATGACCTCCTGTTCGACCCTGGCCGCTCCAATCATGACTCCGCTGATGATGAAGCTGCTCGCGGGCGCCTACGTGGAGGTGAAGTTCATGGCGATGATGCTTTCGATCTTGGAGATGATTCTGGTTCCGGTGGGAGCCGGGCTGCTCGTCAACTGGCTCTTGACGCGCCTGCGCCGCGTTTATCCCGGGGCGAAAGGGGTTGCAGTGGGCATCATGAAAGGGCTCCCCTTCGTGTCCATGTTCGCCATCTGCCTCATTATCGCCATCATCACTGCGCTCTCTCGAGACGACCTCCTGGCTGGAAGCTTCGTAGTGCCCATCATAATAGCTGTGATCCTGCACAACGTGATCGGATACGCGTTGGGTTACCGGCTCGCCCGCTGGTGGCGGCTGAATGAAGCGGACTCTCGGACCGTGGCGATCGAAGTGGGACTGCAGAACGGAGGTATGGCCTCAGCGTTGGCCATCGAGGTGTTGAAGAGCCGATTGGCGGCCATTCCTCCGGCGATCTTTGGTCCGTGGATGAACATGTCGGGCGCGATGGTTGCCTCGTGGTGGTCGGCGCGACCACCCAAGGACGATTTTCCCTCTTCCTAGAGCGGAGGACTGTTGACGTGTTCGACGGACTGGGATATTGAGAACAAGGCACGGAAGTCCCGCGGCGGGCGCACCTAACAGGAGTTCGCCTTGGATCGTGGGTCTGGGTGAGCGGCTAAACCTGAAAGCGCGAAAGGAGGCGTATGCGCTGGAGTGAAGTTGGAGCGGCCGTGGTGGGGGCGGGATTCATTGGTCCCGTACACGTGGAGGCACTGCGACGATTGGGTCTGCGTGTCACGGGGATTTTGGGCTGTGATGAGAAAGAGTCGCGGGAGGCGGCGCATCGGCTGAATCTTCCCAGGGCCTACCGGGATTACGACGAGTTGTTGTCGGATCCGGAAGTCAGCAGTGTTCATTTGGCGGTTCCGAACTTTCTGCACTACCCCATGGCCAAAGCGGCGCTAGAAGCGGGGAAGCATGTTATGTGCGAGAAGCCGCTGGGAATGAACTCCCGGGAAACAGGCGAATTGGTTCGACAGGCCGAACGATCGGGTGCGGCCTGCGGTGTCTGTTACAACCTCCGCTTTTACCCGCTGAACTTGCAGGTGCGGGAGATGATTCGCGAACGAGAGTTGGGCGACGTAGCTTTGGTCACCGGGAGTTATGTGCAAGATTGGCTGCTGTACCCGACGGATTACAACTGGCGGGTTCTGGCGGACCAAGGGGGCGAGCTTCGCGCCCTCGCCGATATCGGAACTCATTGGATGGACCTGGTTTGCTCGGTGACCGGTCTGGAGATTGAGGAAGTTTTGGCGGATCTCAAGACGGTTCATCCGGTCAGGTACCGACCGCTGGCGGAGGTGAAGACCTTCACCGGGAAATTGGAGGGGGAGTCGACGGAGGCGGAACCGGTGGAGGTGACGACGGAGGACTACGGAGCGGTTCTCCTCAGGTTCCGTGGCGGAGCGCGGGGCGTCTTCCATGTGTCTCAGGTAACGGCGGGTCGCAAGAATTGCCTGCGTTATGAAATTTCGGGGACACGCTTGGCCGTCGGCTGGGACAGCGAGACGCCGAATCAGTTGTGGATCGGTTGTCGCGAACATGCGAACCGCCTGCTGACTCGGGACCCCGCTCTCCTGCAAGGAACAGCTCGGCGCTACACCGACTACCCGGGGGGCCACAACGAGGGTTTTCCGGATACGTTCAAGCAGTGCTTTCGAGCCTTTTACCACCACATTGTCCACGGTGACCGGGACACGCCCGATTTCCCCTCGTTTCTCGACGGCCACCGAGAGGTGATGCTGTGTGAGGCAATCTTGCGGAGCCATCGCTCCCGGAGGTGGGAGCGCCTAGAAGGAGGTGCAGCATGAAACTGGGCTTTGTGACTGCCATTGTGCCGGATCTTTCACTCGAAGAGGTCCTGGGATTTGCCGCTCAGGAGGGGTTCGAGACGGTGGAAGTGATGTGTTGGCCCAAAGGCAAGGCCGAACGGCGCTATGCCGGGGTGACCCACATCGATGTCGCCCGGTTGGATGAACGGGAAGTTGAGCGCATCCAGGGATTGGTGGAGAAAACAGGCGTGGAGATCAGCGGCTTGGGGTATTACCCGAATCCGTTGTCTCCCAACGGCGAAGAGTCCTGCACGGCGATCGAGCATATCCGAAAAGTGATCGTGGCTTCGAGGAGGCTGGGCATAAACCTGGTTAACACGTTTATCGGGCGTGACTGGACCCGGTCGATCGACGAGAACTGGCCTCGCGTTCTGGAGACTTGGAAACCTTTGATCGACTTTGCCGAAGACCAAGGGGTCCGAGTGGGCATAGAGAACTGCCCGATGTTCTTCACCGGCGACGAGTGGCCCGGTGGGAAGAACTTGGCTTTTTCCCCTCGGATCTGGAGGAGAATGTTTGAGGACATACCGAGTGATCATTTCGGCCTGAACTTCGACCCTTCGCACCTGGTCTGGCTGCGGATCGATTACCTAAAGGCCCTTCGGGAGTTTGCCACCAAGATTTTCCACGTTCATGCCAAGGACGTGCGTCTGGATCAGCACCGGCTTGACGAGGTGGGAATTCTCGCAACTCCCTTGGAGTACCACACGCCGAAACTGCCGGGGCTCGGAGAAGTGGACTGGGGTAAGTTCTTCTCCGTGTTGACGGAGACGGGCTACCGTGGTCCGGTTTGTGTGGAGGTGGAAGATCGAGCTTACGAGGGATCCCTGGCCGACCGGAAGGCGTCGTTGCGGCAAAGTCTCAACTTCTTGCGACAGTACGTTCCGGAGCGTAAGGGCTTGGAAAGGTGACGGAGGTTTTTGCGGGCGTCGATTTGGGGGGAACCAACATCAAGGCGGTGCTGGCCACCGCCGACGGTGAGATCCTTGCCTCCGGCGCTCGGGAGACGGCCTCTCACCTTGGGCCGACAGGCGTTTTGGATAGGGTTGCCGACCTGGCCGAAGATCTGATCGGAACCTTGGGGATGCGGCCGGTGGGGTTGGGAATGGGCGTCCCGGGCTTACTGGATCTGGTCCGCGGCGTCTCCCTATTCCTGCCCAATTTTCCGACCCAGTGGCGAAACGTCGCGGTTCGCCGGATTCTCGAAGACCGCCTGGGATGCCGGGTGGACATTCTCAACGACGTCCGTACGGCTGCGTTGGGTGAGTTGTTGTTCGGCTATGGACGGGAGGTGGACAGTTTCGTTCTTTTCACCATCGGGACCGGCATCGGCGGTGGGATCGTCATTGATCGACGGTTGCGCCTTGGGCCGTTTGGGGCCGCCGGGGAAATCGGACACCAAACCGTCCAACCGGACGGCCCGCTCTGTGGATGCGGAAACCGGGGCTGCCTGGAGGCGGTGGCCAGCGGTCCGGCGCTCGCCGCCGCCGGAGTCAGACTGATTAGGAACGGTCTGGCCCCTCGGCTTCAGGAGTTGGCGGGTGGAGACCTAAACCAGGTGACCCCGGAACTCATGGCTTGTGCGGCAACGGACGGGGAGGAGACGGTGCGGGATGAGATCCACCGAGCCGCGGAGTTCCTGGGGATTGGGGCGGCGAACCTCGTAACCGCTCTCCATCCCGATATGGTGTTGTTCGGTGGAGGGGTTGCGAAGATGGGGGAGCTCTTGCTGAACCGGATCAGGGAAGTAGTGCGGCGGCGGGTGCGCATGTTTCCTCCCGAAGGAGTTCGCATCGAGCTTCCCCGTTTGACGGAGCATGCGGGAACCTTGGGAGGTGTCGCCCTGGCGGTTGTGAGGCGACGGGGAGAGTTTCATTTTCCGGGTGAAGGCTGATCTGAAAGGAGCTGAGCGCAGCAATGGAAGCTACACGGCAAGCATTCGGTTACCTCGATATTGCGAAGATGATTGATCATTCGTTGTTGAACCCCACACTTCCGGCGGAAGCTTTGGAAGCCGGTTGCCGGCTGGCACGGCGGTATGACGTGGCCAGTGTCTGTATCGTGCCCTATTACTTGCGGCGGTGCGTAGAGTTGCTGGCCGGGAGTTCGGTGAAGGCGACTACGACGGTGGGGTTCCCACACGGTGGACATACCACCGCCGTCAAGCTCGCCGAGGCACGGCAGGCTTTGGATATGGGAGCGGAGGAGCTGGACGCGGTGGTGAACATCAGCCAGGTGCTCAGTGAGGGCTGGGATTACGTGCGAGAAGAGATCAGAGCTCTTACGTCCTTGGCCCACGACCGCGGCGGGAAGATCAAGATCATTTTCGAGAACTGTTATCTGCAAGACGAACATAAGGTGCGATTGTGTGAAATCTGCGGGGAGGTGGGGGTCGACTGGGTGAAAACATCGACCGGCTACGGTACCGGAGGCGCAACCTTGGAGGATTTGCGACTCATGCGGCGGCACTCACCCGCGCACGTTCAGGTCAAGGCGGCCGGCGGGGTGCGGGATCTCGACAAGCTCCTGGAAGTCAGAGCCTTGGGAGTGACCCGTGTCGGCGCTTCCGCAACCCAACGGATTCTAGACGAGTGCCGCCGGCGACTCGGTCTGCCTCCGATCGAATGAGCTCATTGTGAGGACCTCGACGGGAGACTTCGAACTAGGAGCGTCCGACACGGTCGATGAACTCTCGATCGAAATGTACGTCCAGTTGCGGAAAAGCGATCGTGATGCCCGCGTCTTTCAAAGCCCACCAGAGGACCTCGTTCAACTCGGAGAGTCGCCTTCGCGAGATCCACGGATCGTCGATCCAGACTGAGACTTCCCAATCTACCGACGATGCGCCGAATCCTCGGAGTAAAAGGCGCGGCGTGCGGTCTGCGACCCGCCAAGGGAGACCTTCGGCGGCTTGTTGCAGTACCCGGCGGACCAGCCGCATGTCTGAAGAGTAAGCCACGCCTACGGTAGCGCGAATCCGGTAGAGGGAATCCTGGAGGGTGTAGTTCTTTACCAAATTCTGCGCCAAAAGGGAATTTGGAATGATGATGGCTTCGTTGTCCAAGGTTTGGGCCACGGTGGTCCGAATGCCCAGTCGGATGACCTGGACGATGCGGCCTTCCGCTTCCAAGACGTCCCCGGGCTTGATAGTTCGCTCCGTCAGGAGAATCACTCCGGAAACGAAGTTCTGGGCAATGTTCTGCATGGCGAAACCAATGGCCACCGCAAAGACGGCACCTGCGGCGAAGAGCGCGCTTAGGTTGACTCCGATGGTCTGTAGGCCGACGGCGACGCCCAGGATCCAGACCGTGTAGCGGACAAGGCGCCGGGTCACCAATAGCGTAGCGTCCCGTTCGACGTGGCGGCTTCGGAAGGCTCGAGCCAGAGCACCGTCCACCAGTCTGCTAAGAAGAAACGTCACACCGAGAATCAACGCCAGTGTGATCAGGGTCATCAGCGAAACGGGGGTCCCGGCGATCTCGAAGAGGTAAGCATCCCAGAGGGAGCGTCTCGCGCTTTGCAATAGATTCTCGAGAGTTGTAGGCATAAGGAAGCGGTACCACAGTACTCGACGGGGCTGACAAGGCCTCCGTAGGTCCTTACGGTCGGCTCTTTGAATGTAAGAGCCAGTTGTGGAAAACTCACCTCGTTCGCAGATCCCAGGTGGTGAAGAAGACGTGTAGACTGTCCCCAGGTCAGGGGAGGGATGAATGAAGTACTACGAACAGCGGTTGGAACGTGATCTTCAGCAAATCCGGGAGGCTGTCGCTCAACTTGGAACTTCGCTGGAGCGCGCCATCGAAGCCAGCATGTCGGCGCTGTTGTCCAGAAACCGTCAGCTGGCGTATGAGACGATCCTGCGCGATCAGCTCATCAATCGCCAGGTGCGCGGTATCGACCGGTTGTGTTATGCCTTCGTGGCTCGTCATCTGCCCAGCGCCGGACATCTCCGATTCGTTTCTTCCGTGCTGCGCATCAACGTCGCATTGGAGCGGATCGGTGACTATGCCGTGTCGATTTGCCGCGAGACCGCCCGCATGACGAGCGAGCCCTGGGGAACGTTGCGCCGCGATTTCGATTTGCTGGCGCGGGAGTCCGCTCAAGCCCTTCACCAATCTTTGCAGGCCTTTCGTTCCGGGAATCCGGAGTTGGCTAGGGGCACGCGAGGCATGGCGAGAGAGCTGGGCGGGTCGTTCGACGACATATTTGATGAGCTGGTGGAAGAAGCCGGACGGAATTCCCGCTCGGTTGTAGACCTTTTCGCTCTTCTTCTGGTCTTCTACCGGCTGAGCCGGATATGCGATCAGGCGGAGAATATTTGCGAGGAGGTGATGTTCTCCGTCTTGGGAGAAACGAAGCCTCCCAGGGTCTTCCGAGTCTTGTTTCTGGATGAGGGGTCGGGCTTGTGGGCGCGGATAGCCGTAGTGTTGGCCAAGGAGCGCTTTGGTGAGCGTATGATCGCGTCCGCCGGGATCAGTCGCAAGGAATCGGTGCCGGAAAGCGTACTTGCGGCTGTGCGCGAACTCGGTGTTCATTTGGAGGACACAGAGGCGGAATTCGTGGAACTGATCCAGGAGAGTCTCCGCCGGTTCCACATCGTGGTAAGTTTGGCGGACGATCTGGTCGACTCGTTGCCTCGCCGTCCCTACCACACCGTATTCTTGAACTGGGACCTACGGCCGCTCGCGGCCAAGGACGTATCGGATGCGGTCTCGGAATTGAGAAAGCGGTTGGATTGGCTGCGCAGTATTCTCATCGGTTCACCGGATGAATTCGGAGACGACTGACCGCCCGGGGAGCTGAGGTGCCGCCTTCAACCTGGCGGGTGATCCTCCCCTGAAGAGGGGTGCGGTCGCTGCTATGCTAGAATGAGCACTTGCGAAAGCAGTAGCGCATGGTGAACGGATGGGATGGAGTAGAGTTGACCCATCGGGGTTCGGCAATCAAGAGGAAGTAAGGAGAGAGGCAAATGAAACGTACATTGACACTGGCGGCGGGGTTCGTGTTTGTCAGCCTTGTCGTGGCCGTAGCGGCGGCTCAGGAGGAGGGCGCCGGCGCCGGTGACGGCAAAGCGATTTTCGAGGCGCAAAAGTGCGACATGTGCCACGACGTCTCGTCCGTAGGAATCACGGCGAAGACGAAGTCGGAAAAGATGAAGGGTCCGAACCTGGTAGGGATCGACAAAGACGCCGATTGGATCATGAAATACCTTCTGAAAGAGGTGGATCTGGACGGCAAGAAGCATACGAAGAAGTTCAGCGGCGGGGAGGATGAACTAAAGGTTCTCGCCGAGTGGATTGCGGCTCAGAAGTAACGATTTTATCGATTTCAATCTGCCCGGGCGGAGCGGTTGAGAGACCGCTCCGCTTTTTTGTCTCTCGTTTCCGTCTTTTGCAGTGTCGGAGAGCGTTCGCCCCGACGGACTTAAAGCGGAGTCACGGATGAAGCGGACGTACTGCCGAGACCCGGAGACGGGACCCATCACTTGAACTGTCGCCGAGCGGCCTGATCTCCCGCCAGTGATTCCATGTCGAGGCCGCCGAAGTGTCCCGAGGACATCAGGATAAGGACGGAGTCCGGCGGGGAGGCGAGCAGAAAGCTCTCCAGAGAGCTCCGCTCCGTGAAGTACCGTAAATCGCGGCGGGCGAAGCAGGAGATCAGCCGGCCGGGTTCTGGTAACGAAAAGCCTTTGCGTTTGGCCGATTCAGGGTCGATGAACACGGCGGCGACGTCCGCCTGATCCAGAGTCGCCCGGTACTCCGGCAGGAAAGCCGGATCCAGACTGCTGAACGTGTGCAACTCGAGACAGGCGACCACGGGCTGCTTTGGATACGCCTCTCGCACCGCGGCCACCGTGGCACGGACTTTGGAAGGAGCATGGGCGAAGTCGCGGAAGATGATCCGGTCCTTCCCGGCGGCTAAGCGGGCGAGACGATTGGGAGCCCCGGGAAAGGCGCCGGCTGCGCTCCAAAAGTCGTCTCGAGGGATGCCCATTCGTTCTGCCAGGCAGGCCGCTCCCGCCAAATTCTCCAAGTTATGTCGACCGATGAGCCGTACCGGTTGCCGGCGGTCCCCTACGCGCACAGAAAATACGCCGTTGACGATACGGTATTCAGGAGTCTCGTAAGGTACCGTCTCGCAGTGCGGGGTCGATTGTCTGACAAGGTCCCGGAGCTTCTGGTCGCCCGCGTTATAGACTAGAACGCCGTCGGGGGGTAGTGCTTCGATAAGCTGTCGAAAGACGTCGGTGTAGGTGCGAAGGTCGGGATAGATGTTGGCATGATCCCAGGCGATCCCGCTGATGAGGGCGAACTGGGGCTCGTAAACGAGAAACTTCGGCCGCAGGTCCCAAGGGGCGGCCGGGTATTCATCGCCTTCAAAAACGGCGAACTTGGCGTCGGGAACGACGTCCAGTCCGTCGGTATAACCGGGCGGACAGGCGCCTACGAGGTACGTGCAGGAGATTCCCCGATGGCGCAGAGCGAAAAGTAGCGCCGAGGTGATGGTGGTTTTCCCGTGGCTTCCGGCGACGACGACGCGCTGTTGATCTCGAGCCGTTCGGGTCATGAACGAGGGAAACGAGTACAGAGGGATTCCGGAGCGGCGAGCCGCCTCGAGTTCCGGGTTGTCGGGTCGTGCGTGCATGCCTACGATCACGGCGTCGAGGTCGGAGGTGATCCGCTCGGGGAACCATCCCGGTTGAGGTGGTAACAAACCTGCAGAGGCCAGGCGGCTGCGGGCCGGATCGTAGACGGCGTCGTCGGAGCCGGTGACGTGGTGACCCTGGCGGTGCAGGACGAGAGCCAGGCTATGCATGACTGATCCGCCGACGGCGATGAAGTGGATGCGCATGGTCGTCTTGTACTACCGAACGGACATGTAGCTTAGTAGCTTACTACGGGCGGTAAGAGGGATGTTGCGTGCCGCGTTTCGCGTGCTGCGTGTCCCGTGTGGCGTACGGGGTACCGCGGGCGGGGTGGCACGGGCGTCTTTGCCCGGTGGCTTTTCGGGTACTCAGTACTTCGTATGTGTGGTGTCCGGTAAGTTTGGACGACGCCTCCTGAGGCCGAAGGTCTCGTCGGATTCAGCCCAAAGCAGGTGGGCGAAGCGAACGACGCCTTGGGTTGGCGGCTGCGCCGTGATCTCCAGGCCGACGCTGCTGCTTCCTCGTTTCTGCGAAGCTTTCCAGGTGAACATATGGTGAAAACCTCTTGACGAGAGGTGAAGAAAAGGTGAAAATAAGGACATGGCTGGGTTGCCCTTATTTGAAGCCACGGACACGGCGAAGCGTCTCGCCTCCAGGGTTCTTGAAGCGTCACCTTCCGGGCGGGTGATCCGGGGCGGTGATCTGTTGCATCGCCGAGCGGTGGTGTATCCCACCGGAATTCCGGTACTGGATCGCTGTTTGGAAGGAGGTTTTCCGGTCGGAAGTCTGGTGGAACTGACCGGACCTCTCTCCAGCGGGAAGACCAGCTTGGTTTGGTGTGTGGCGGCGGAGACGGCACGTGGCGGGGGCTTGGTCGCTTACGTGGATCCCTACGATACTCTGGACGCCGAAAGTGCGGTGGCGGCCGGGATGGTGCTGGATCGCTTGCTTTGGATCCGCTGGGCGGAGAGTGCGGAAGCCGATGAAACCAAACCGCTGGAGGCGGAGGACTTGGAACGATCGGTAGAACCGGTGGAGCGAGCTTTGAAAAGTGCCGACGTGGCGGCTCGCAGTGGGGTTTTTCGTCTGGTGGTCCTGGATTTGCAGCCGTTGCCTGGGCAACATCCGCGGCAGTGGTCCCCGTCGGTTTGGTTTCGCCTGCAGCGGGCGGTGCAGGGAACCGAGACCACACTTCTCCTCCTCTCGCCCGTACGGATGGCGGGTGGAGCGGCCAAGCTGACGTTGCTCCTGGAGCGCCGACAAAGTTGGTGGCGTGAGGGAGTTTCTCGGCGATCACCTTTGCACTTCGAGCCGGAAGAGAACGGGTTCGAGGAAGGAGTCGCGACGGGAGGAAATCGCTTGCAGGGGTGGGAAGCCCAGGCCCGTTTTTGGAAGGGGCACCGTAGCAATGTCGTTTCGATTCATTGCCGTTTTTAGCGCTGCCTCCGGGGATTCGCAAACCTGGGGAGAGCAACTCGAAAGGCTGAGTCCCCGAATCGAAAAGTACCCTCCGAATGGATGGGTTCTCGCGGTGCCCTCTCGGTATGAGGCGGAGACCCTGACGCATCTGAGTCGGCTGGGAGACCGTACGTTGCGAGTCGGCAGCGGATCCACTCGTACCGTAGCTGTTTTGGCGGCGCAAGCGAATCCGGGGACGGTCGTACCCCACGGGCGGGAGCAAGATTTTCTGGGACGACTTCCGCCGGCGGTGTTGGCCCGTTGCCTGGAGGTAAACCCGCGTACCTGGGAGGTCCTACAGGATTGGGGCGTCGAGACGTTGGCGGAGCTGGCGGCTTTGCCGGAGCATTCGCTGACGGCGCGGCTGGGACGGGCGGCTCCCGTCTTACTGGCTCTTGCGCGTGGTGAGGATGTGCTCTTTTTGCCCGAGTACCGTCCGGAACCCCGGTTTACGGAGAGTCGGCTCCTGGATTGGCCGATTCGAGAGTTGGAACCGTTGCTCTTCGTGTTGGGAAGTCTGTTGACCCGGCTCGGTCACCGCCTGGAAGAGCGGGGGAAAGCCGTTGCAGCCCTGCGTCTTTCGCTCCGTTTGGAAACCGGGAGAAGTTGGGAATCACACGTTTCTTTGGCTACTCCCACGGGTGACTCCCGAACGATTCTTTCATTGGTGCGCTTGGAACTACAGACCCATCCCCCTGACGCCGGCGTTTTAGGGGTGGAAGTGGAGGCCGAACCGGCCTCACCTCGCGTAATCCAGCCCTCCCTGCTGGAACCTCGGGGGCCGCAACCGGAAAAGCTGATGCAGACGTTGGCTCGTCTGGGGAGTGTAGTCGGCGGCGGTTGTATCGGTGTACCGCAGCCGGCGGATTCGCATCGACCCGACGCCTTGATCCTGCGTCCCCCAGAGGTGTTGCTGGAAAATGCTCGTCCTTCCTCCGAGGAATCCCGGCCCGATAGGGGAGGAGAGCAACGCCTGACCTTGCGACGGATCCGACCTCCCCGACCGATTCGTCTGAACGGGGAATCCATTGTTTCGTCCGCTGGTCCGTGGCGTTCCTCGGGTGACTGGTGGAAGGAAGGAGAAGAGGACCGACGGGGTTTCTGGGGACGGGACGAGTGGGACGTGGAGTTTCGCAACGGCGTACTGGGTCGAATTTTTTGGGATTCCCGTACGAAAGGCTGGTTTCTGGAAGGAGTGTATGACTGAGGAGTGTGCGACTGAAGAGAAATTGAAAGGAGGTAAGTATCGAAGCTTCTTCAACGTTGGAGGTCGAAGTCAAAAGTCAAGTGCGGAAGGTGGTGGACCGCCGGCGCCTTCGCTCGCCAGACCGCAACCTCGCAATCACGAATCCCTGAAACCTGAGCGGTCCGGCTTTCTCGGAGTCGCCCTCCACCTGGAACCTGAAACCCCTGGATCTCCATACCCCCGGACGCGGCCCGCGACATTGCCGTACGGAGTACTCCGTACGCTACGGGGCCGGCTTGGACGTCGGCGCTACCCGCGGCACCCGTTACGGGGCACGGAGCCTGCGACATTCGCCGTACCCGGCCCTGTACGCAGCACGAGTACGAAGAACGCTACGCGTCACGCCATGAGCTATATAGAACTTCACACTTGCAGCGGATTCCATTTTCTCGAAGGAGCCTCCACACCGGAAGAGCTGGCGGCCGAGGCCGCACGCCTTGGTTACCCGGCCGTCGCTTTGTTGGACCGAGACGGGCTTTATGGTGCTCCGCGTTTCTTTCGTGCCTGTCGGGAAGTCGGTATCCGAGCTTTGGTGGGAGCCGAGATCTCTCTGTCGGAGGGGAGACTGCCGGTCCTGGTGGAATCTCACCGGGGCTACCAGAACCTGTGCCGGTTGATCACCGATTACCGGCTGCGTTCTCCCAAGGGAGAGGGACGGGCCGAGTGGGAGGAATTGGCCGGCGCCCGCGAAGGACTGGTTTGCCTGACGGGAGGGGAGGAAGGTTCTTTGGTCCAGTTGATCCGTCGCGATCGAAAGAAGGCCGAGACGTTTCTCGAACGCTTGGTGGCGATTTGGGGGCGCGAACGCCTCTATGTGGAACTACAGCGCCACTTCGAGCGCGGCCGGGAGGCGGTCAACGAAGAACTGTTGTGCCTGGCGGAGAGGTTTCGCCTCCCGGTGGCGGCGACCAACGGCGTACGCCACGCCACACCGTCCGGACGAATCCTGCACGATGTGCTTACCTGTATTAGCCACGGCACGGACTTGGATCACGCCGGTCGGTTGCTCAATCGCAATTCCGAACGCCATCTCAAGTCCCCAAAGGTAATGGAGCGGTTGTTCTCCGACCTCCCTCAGGCGGTCGCCACTACGGAGGAATTGGCTTCCCGTCTTGAGTTCACCTTGCAGGACTTGGGGTACCGTTTTCCGGATTACCCGGTTCCATCGGGTGAGACGATGTTTTCGTACCTACACCGGCTGGTAGACAGGGGGGCGCGAGAACGGTACCGGCCGTTTCACGAGCGGGCCCGGCGGCAAATCGAACACGAACTGGCGGTTATCGAAAAGCTCAACTTGGAAGGGTACTTCTTGATCGTGTGGGACCTCGTGCAGTTCTGCCGGAGACACGGAATTCTGGCCCAGGGTCGAGGTTCGGCCGCCAATAGCGCCGTTTGCTACAGCCTGGGCATCACCGCCGTGGATCCGGTGGGTATGGATCTCCTCTTTGAACGCTTTCTCTCGGAGGAGAGAGGGGAATGGCCCGACATCGACCTGGATCTTCCCAGCGGAGAGCCCCGGGAGCAGGTGATCCAGTATGTCTACGAGCGTTACGGACGCCGCGGCGCCGCTATGACCGCCAACGTGATTACCTACCGCAGCCGTAGTGCAGCCCGCGAGGTGGGTAAGGTGTTCGGTTTCCCCGCCCGGGCGGTGGATCGGCTGTCTCGTTCTTTAGCGGGTTTGGAGGTACCCGATTCACCGGCGGGACAGGCCCTTCTAGCGCAGCGGATCCGGGAAGCCGGACTCGATCCGACTCATCCCCGGGTGCGCAAGTTCGCCGCCTTATGGGGACGTATTCAGCATCTGCCTCGTCATTTGGGACAACACACCGGCGGCATGGTCATCTGCCAGGGACGCCTGGATCGTGTGGTTCCTCTGGAGAACGCCCGCATGCCGGGGCGGACCGTGGTGCAGTGGGACAAGGACGACTGTTCTGATCTCGGAATCATCAAAGTGGACCTTTTGGGATTGGGTATGATGGCGGCGTTGGCGGAGGCCGTCGAGTGGGTCCACCGCGGCGGCGGGCAAATCGATCTGGCTCATTTGCCTCCGGACGATCCAAAGGTTTATACCATGCTTCAGGCCGCCGACACGGTCGGCGTCTTCCAGGTAGAGAGCCGGGCCCAGATGGCCACGTTGCCCCGTTTGAAACCCCGCTGCTTCTATGACTTGGTGGTCGAGGTGGCCTTGATCCGGCCCGGTCCCATCGTGGGCGATATGGTCCATCCCTACCTGTGCCGTCGTGCCGGCGTCGAACCGATCACCTATCCTCACCCTTCTTTGGAACCGATCTTGAAGCGCACATTGGGTGTCCCCTTGTTCCAAGAGCAACTGCTCCGGATCGCCATGGTTGCCGGTCGGTTCACCGGGGGCGAGGCGGAGGAACTCCGCCGGGCGCTGGGTTTCAAACGCTCGGCGGAAGCCATGGGGAAAGTGGAAGTGAGGCTGCGAGCCGGCCTGGAGCGCAACGGAATTACCGGGGAAGCGGCGGAGACGATTGTTCGTTCCATTACCTCGTTTGCCCTCTACGGCTTTCCCGAGTCCCATGCCGCCAGCTTTGCTTTGTTGGCTTACGCCAGCGCCTACTTGAAAGCCCATTACCCGGCGGCCTTCTATACGGCGTTGTTGAACCACCAACCCATGGGGTTTTACCATCCCTCGACCTTGGTCAAAGACGCCCAGCGACACGGGGTGGAAATTCGGCCCATTGACGTGTCCGTGTCCTACTGGGACTGTGTCGTGGAGGAGAGGTCCGTTCGTCTCGGCCTGCGGTATGTGCGGGGGATGCGTGAGGAGACGGGACGGCGGATCGAGGCGGAGCGTCGGCGACGCGCTTTCGAGTCTCTCCAAGATTTTGTTTTGCGTGTCCGACCCAACCGGAAGGAGGTGGCCACTCTGGCCCAAGTCGGAGCCCTGGGGGGGTTCGGTTCGGCACGACGGGAAGCTCTGTGGCAGGTGGAGAAGGCGGTGCGGTATGCCGGTCCCTTGCTCGATTCCTTGCCCGACGAGGAGGATGTTTCGCCGTTGCGGGAAATGGGCGTGATCGAGAAACTTCTGGCCGATTACGAGGGCATGGGAGTAACGACGGGTCCCCATCCGATGGCTTTGCATCGAGCTCGTCTTCGGGCGCAAGGTATGCCGGCGGCGCGCGATCTGGGAAAGCTCCCGGAGGGAAAGAGGGTGCGGGTGGCCGGATGGGTCATCGTCCGCCAGCGACCGGCGACGGCGAAGGGATTTCTCTTCTTGAGCTTGGAAGACGAGACGGGAATCATCAACGTAGTGATTCGTCCACCTTTGTTCGACCGTTACCGGATGCTGCTGATGACGGCGCCGTTCTTGATGGTGGAAGGTACGTTGCAAAACCGAGAGAAGGTTGTCTCCGTGTTGGCTCATCGACTCACCGAATTCCCGGCCGTTCTTCCGGCGGCCGTTTCTCACGACTTCCACTGACGCCTCTACCGTGTAAGAAAGCCGGCCAAGCCCTGTCGAGTTTCGTCGACAGTTTCCATCCGGAGGAACGACGCCGGGCCGACGCGCCCTCGTCGAAATTCGCTCGGCCCTTGCCACCAATGGACTTGAAGCAAAGACTCGCGGGTTCGGCGGTAGAAGATCACGTCGCAAGGGGAGGCCTATGTAGCCTACCTGTAGGACTTCCACTCCAAAAATCAGGCGACGGTCCCGAGAAGCCCGAGGGTAGCAAAGGCGATGTCTTGCTACGGCGACAGTTTCCTTCGTCGGCACTGCAAGGTACTCTATGGCCATGGCGTTCCCGCGTATCGTGGTTCAGAACATAAAACCCTGGACGGGATTTGAAGGCTACCCTCTCCACTGGGATGTTCGGCGTCCTTTCTTTGTTTCGGCCGAGGTTCTCAGCGCCGACCGCGAGGTGGTACGTGCCGATCTGCTGTATCGGGCTTTCGAGAGTGAATCCTGGCTGAGAGTCCCGATGGAAGAAGCAACCGAGGGGTGGTACCGAGGAATGGTCCACTTCGAGAAGGCCGGCCTGTTTGAATTCACGGTGGAGGCGTGGACGGATCGGTTCTCTACGTGGTTACGCAAGTTCAGCTCTCGCCGCCGGGAAGATGAAGGGCGGACGTTTTTGCTGCTGCGGGAACTTGAAACATTGGCGGAGGAGGCCGCACAAGCCGCTCGGGAACAGGATCGTGAGCAGTTGGAGGAATTCGCCGCATTTTTGCGCAGGGAGGAACCGCTTCGGCTAAAGACCGCTCTGGCCCTAGATGAGGGTCTGGCGGAGTTGCTGAAGCGGTTGCTCCGGCCGCTGAACAAGGTGCCGGCGGAACCTGCAGCGAAAGTCCTGGTGGCGCCGGACGTGGTCGGAGGTAGCTCCTGGTTTGAACTCTTCGAAGAACCCGAGGCGCAGGAACCCGTGTTCGAGACCTGGGACAAGCAGGCGGAACGGGCTCGACGGTTGGGGTTTGACGTAGTCGGCTTGCCGGTGCTCCAGCCCGTGGGCGGACCGGCGGGCCAAAAGGACTCCGAGGCGAAGGAGACTCCGGCCGGGGTGCCCCGCGCCGTCGGCACCGCCGACGCGGATCACCGGAGCCTGCGGGCCGAGCTGGGGACCCGGGAAGAGTTGGAGGCTTTTCTGACCGGGATTGCCGACAAAGGACTCCAACCCGCCTTGCAGCTTCCTCTCGCCTGCAGTCCGGGACACCCGTACCTGAAGAGCCACCCTGAGTGGTTCCAGAGGCACATTGACGGGGCCATTGTGGCGGAGGGAAATACTGCGGTACCGGGAGGAACGGCCCTTCGCTTCGACTTCGACGGCCCGTACGCCGCCGAACTGTGCCGTGAGTTGGTTGACGTGGTCGGCTTTTGGAGTGACCTTGGGATCCGGATCTTTCGCATTTTGTCGCCGGTGTCCGCACCGCTGGGCTTTTGGGACGGTCTGCTTGACGCTTTGCGCCGGCGTTGTCCCGAGGTCGCTTTCAGTGCGGAATGGGAGGTGGCGGCACCCTTGATCCGGAGGTTGGGTGCAGCCGGTTTTCATTGGAAGCCGGTGGACCTTCCGCATGCTTGGCAAACGGAACCATGGCTGCGATTGGCCGTCGAAATAGCGCCCGACGCGGTCCGGGAAGTGGCCCTAACGAAGGCCGACGGAGGGCCTTTCTTTTTTGTCGAAGTCGCCCTGGCGGCGGTGTTGTTTTCAACCTTTTGCGTTCCGGGAAAGACGGTGGGGGGCGGGACGGACGAAGCAGGAGTGGATCCTTGGAGCTGGTTGCGTCCCCTGTTGGATGCCCGGGCGCGGTTTCCGGCGTTTTGGGAGGGGAGTGAGATCAGACCGCTGCGCACCGACTCCCGAGCTTTGGTTGGGTTTCTACGCCTTCCGGCTCCCGGTCTGACGCCGTCCGACCCTATAGTTGGGGTGGTCGGCTTAGACCCGTATGGAATTCGGCGAGGCTGTCTTGAAATCCCTTGGGGAGAGCTGGAGGGAATGATTGGTAGGCCGTGCCAAGCCGAAGATCTGTTTGAGGGATCACTGGGCCTTTGGTTTGACGACGCCCTCGAAGTCAGCGTCAGTCCACAGGTTCGCCCGCTGGCCCTCTACCGACTAGCATCCTGTCGTTAAGTCACCTCACCTCACAGAGCGGATACGAACATGACCGACGAAATGACTCAGGCGCTTTATACCCTGGCGGAGCTGTACGGAATCAAGACGAAGTACTGGGACGGATTGGGCAAGCACCGCGAAGCCCCTGTGGAATCGGTGGTTGCAGTTTTGCAGGAACTGGGAGCCCCGATCCGTACACTGGAGGACGTTCCCGCCGCGCTGGAGGACCGCCGCCGGGTGCTGGCGACAGAGGTCGTGGCACCGGTCGTGGTCACGTGGGGAGACGAGGTTCTACCCTTCCGGGTGACGCTTCCCGCCTCGGAGGAAAGTCGTCCGCTCAGGCTCGTCGTACGCTCAGAAGCAGGGGGAGAGCTTACCTTTGACTTGGGAGACGGCGGGCTTCTTCCGGCTGAAACGACGGCCTTCGACGTTAACGGTCGATCCTATCAGCGAAGACTTTGGCGCCTGTCGGTACCGGCCACGGTCGGTTGTCATCAGCTGCTTTTGGACGGTCTTTCCGAGATCCGGGAGATCTGGTGGCTGGCTTCCCCGGGAAAGGTGCCCTCGGGAGACAGAGGCCGCGTCTTCGGGTCGTTTCTCCCCCTTTACGCTTTGCACTCCGAGCGCAGCTGGGGAGCCGGAGACTTTACCGACTTACGGGACTTGCTTCGCTGGACGGGAGAGCAGGGTGGAAGTTTTGTGGGGACGCTCCCGCTGTTCCCTTTGTTTCTGGAGGAGCCTTTTGCTCCTTCTCCCTACATGCCGGTGACTCGCGTGGCGTGGAGTGAGTTCTACGTCGATCCCGGTCGATCGCCTGACTGGGACGGGAGTCCTTTAGTGCAGGATATTCTGAAGACGGCGGAGGCCGATGGGGTGCTGGACGAGTTACGCCAAAATCCGCAGGTGGACTATCGCGGGATTATGACTCTGAAGCGCCGAACCCTGGAAGCTCTGGCCCGGCTGCACAAGGAAGAACTTGCCGGCGGTCGGGGCGGGCTGATGGAGTTTCTTCGCGACCACCCTCACCTCGCGCAGTATGCCCGGTTTCGTGCGGAGTCGGAACGAGAGGGGAAACCGTGGCATCAGTGGTCCGAAAGCAGTCGCCGGCGGGTAGAATCACCGGAACCGCCCGTTCAAGACGCAGAACTCTATTACGCCTATGCTCAGTGGTTGGCGGAGATGCAGATTACGGACTTGGTTGACGAGGCCGGACGGCACGGGGTGGGGCTTTACCTGGATCTTCCGCTGGGAGTCCATCCCGACGGCTTCGATACCTACCGTCGGGCGGATCTTTTTGTCACCGGCGTGGCGGGAGGAGCTCCCCCCGACGGATTCTTCATTGCAGGCCAGAACTGGGGTTTTCCCCCGGTACACCCGGAGGTACAACGACGAGACGGCTATCGGTACCTTCGAGACGTCTTGGGGCACTTGACGGCGCACTGTTCGTTATTGCGGATCGACCATGCCATGAGCCTCCAAAGGTTGTTCTGGATTCCTCAAGGCGCGGCGGCCGTGGAAGGAGTGTACGTCCACTACCCGCTGGAGGAAATGTTGGCGGTTGTGGCTATCGAAGCTCATCGTCATGGTTGCGTCGTTGTGGGTGAGGACCTGGGCACCGTCACACCCGAGCTCAGGGAGGCTCTTGAAGAGCGTGGAGTGTATCGGATGTACGTAGGGCTGTTCGAATTCGACCTGGGTCAGCACCCACCCTTTCGTGCGCCGACTCCCAGGATGGTCGCTTCGCTGAACACCCACGACACTGCGACGGCTGCCGGTTTCTGGCGGGGTGACGACCTGCGGCTCCGGCAAGAGCTGGGCCTTATAAGCGAGGAGGAACTAGCCCGAGAATTCACCGGGCGGGCCGAGGTTCGAAGGGCCTTCCAAGAAGCTCTGGGGGTGGAAGGGGATCCGCTGGATCCTGCCGTGGAGGCCGAGGTGATCGACCGCTGGATGATTTGGCTGGCCGGTACGGAAGCGGAGTACGTGCTGATGAACCTGGAAGATCTGTGGAGTGAGAGGGAGCCTCAAAACGTTCCAGGGACAGTGGACGAGAAGCCGAACTGGCGCCGGAAAGCCCGACTGTCACTGGAGCAGATCCGGCATGACTCGCGTGTACTTCGTGTGTTGTCGGAACTGCGGCGGCTGCGCCCCCTGCCCGAGTAAGAGAAATCGGGAAAATGGGACATGCCCGGATTTCGGTTCCAAGTCGTCGGAAATGAAGCGTCGAACAATGTGTCTGGTACTTTTTCCTCGGAAAGAGTCGAACCGGGGTATCGTTCGTGTGAAGCGACTGGGTGAGGAGGCTCGCTCGAGTGGGCGCCGGCACGAAATCACGCGGGAGGCTTTGCGTTTCGGGGTTTTGGGAAGACCTTGAAGGTCGTCCTTGGTACAAATCTTGTATTTTCAAGAACTTATGACCGAAACTCGGGCGAGTCATCAATTTCGGCATCTGCCGCGTCAACCCAGCGGGCAAAGTCCTCGGGCGTGTTGATATTCCGGTGGATCCCGGGATCGGGTACCGGTATCTCCCTCACGCATTCCGAGCTCTGCCGAACCACCCAGCGTGCTCCCTTGTCAAGAGGAGCGGCCAGGAGATCCTCGAATCGGGACCGAGGAAACAAGGCCGGATGGCCGCGTCGGTCTCCATGGAGGGGAAGGAGGATGGCTTCGGGTTCACTCCGATGAGCGTCCAGCAGGGCGGCCACAGTCCCAGGCCGTACCAGGGGGTGGTCTACCGGATGCAGAAACAAGCCGGTGACCCGAGAAGGCAAGCTGCGCAGAGCCAACTGTAGACTGGACAGGGGCCCCAGCTCGGGGCGGGGGTTCACCAAAACCGCGTCGTCCGGAAGTGGCACCAAGGATCGGATCCGTCGGTGTTCCGCCCCCAGCACGACGATCCAGGGTACCCCGAGTTCTTCGTAGAGAGAAGCAACGATCTCAACAAACGTCTTTCCCTTGAAAGGAAGGAGAGCCTTTGGTCGCCCCATCCGTTGGGAATATCCGGCGGCGAGAATACATGCAATGGTGGACTCCATACGACCTTCTAAGGCTACGACAAACGACCGGTCCGAAGATGTAGCTGGAGAGCGGGCCGGCCTGCCGGCGAGCACGAATCGGCAATCTTCCGCCGGTCACGACCTTCGGAAATAGTTGGAATCGACCCTCAGGCTTGGCAATGGCGGCCGTGATCGTGCGATAGACAAATCGAGGTAATAGAGCAATCTCCGCCCGAGTTGGTTGGGTGTCCGATGCGGAAGGCATCGCCCCGGCCGGCTCGTGACCGGCTGTCGCGGAAAACGGCTGCTCCGGACTTGGCTTCAGTGCTCCTTTTGAGCGGGAACCGCGGCTGATGAACCACGTCTTCGTCCAATTCACTGCCGGGGATACGTGGTGAGTTGAAAGGTCCCTTCAAACCTGAAGGGAGTCGCCCCGGATCCAAACGCGAAAATGCTGCAGTAGAGCTCCGACTTACGGTATTTCAGGTGCTTGCCGAACACGCTGTGGGAAGACCTCCGTCAGGTCAGGAGCCGGCTGCTTTGCAGCGCCTCATCACGGCGGACACGGAGTCTACTCTCCCCTGCAAGTCGACGGGATACTTCCGGACCCTCACCTCCACATCCTGCATGCGAGGCATTAGCAGCAACGCGCGGCACAATGTGTCGGTGAGGGTTTCCAAAAGCGCCCAAACCGAAGCTTCCGCCGTTCTTTGTACCAAGTCGACAACCTTCTCGTAGTCGACCGATAGAGCAAGATTGTCGTGCTCGGTCGCTTCCGTGAAATCGAAGCCGCAGCTGACGTCGACCCGCAACTCTTGGTAAGCGCGCCTCTCTTGGTCCGGTACGCCAATCCGGGCCCGACAACGAATTCCCGAAATCTCAATGTAGTCCATGAAGAAGCGACCGCGCCGTAGGACTACTGACTTGCGGCGGTAGGTGCCGCAGCCTCCAGAGCGGCGAGCGCCTTCCTATCCAGCCTGAACTCCACAGACGCCTTGCCGTTTCTTAAAATGAACGGCTTGGAAAGATCCAACTTGGCGTTAAATTCCAGCAGGCCGTCAATCTTTGTCCCCGATTCCACATCGCCGCTGGTAAAGTTCTGGATGTCGTAGATCTTGGCTTCGTGCTTCTGTCCCCCCTGCTCGAGGATGAAGTTCGTATCCAGCTTAGCATCCCTCTGAGGCCGGGCTTGGACATAGAACATTGCAGACTGGTTGGCCCGGGCGCGGATGGAATACTTGGCCGGGGCCGAAAACAGAGAATCCACGGTCGCATTGTTTACGTGGACAATATTAATCTGCATGCCTTCGGCTTCGTAGGAGCGAGCGAACAGCTGAAGAGGATCATCCTGTGCGAACAGTCCTGTGGTCGCCAAAAAAGCGGCCAAGCTCAAAGAAATCAGCAAGCCTTTTCTCACAACGAGCTCCTTGGTTACGGTAAAGGGTGAACGTTCTGCGCCCCACACTCCCCACTGGAGAAGGGACATATCAGCTTAACCCCAAAGTCAATCCCCAGGCAAATCGCACCGGGCGGGCCCTGCGCCGACAAACTCACATCGATAAGCTGCAGCAAAGCCTCAGCCGCGGCAAGTATCTCTTGACTAGGGAAGGCATGCCCGCGAGCAAGCGGAAGTCGGGCTGATTCGAATCGGTTGTTCGCGACGTCGCTCATTCCGCGGCCCCTCTTGGTAGTGGAGCCACTTGTGACAACGAAAGACGGATTGTGCGCCGTCTCTGCTGTGATGGGCCTTCGCGAGTGGTCTAGAAGCCCAGTACCAGGCCGGCCTGGACGCGGCGCCCCGGCGAGGCGAAGCCGGCGACGGCCGTATAGCGTCGATCCAGCAGGTTCTCACCCCGGCACGTCAGGCCGAGCCGGCGTTCATCGTGCCCGAAGGTCCGCAAAGTAAACTCCACGTTCGTGTTGATCAGAGCATACCCTCCCAGGCGAACCCTTACGGATGACAAGTCCGGCAAAAATTCCCGATCGTCCCGAGATCCGATGTACCGCCAGGCGACTCTTGCGCTGGTTCGTGGAAAGATCAATTGAAGGGCGAGTCCCCCCTGATGTTTGGGACGCCGCAGCAAGGGTTGCCCGATCTCGAAATTTCCGCCG
>Ga0116188_1000591_pt1 | contig 35392 bp, 30 predicted proteins | sample AD_JPNTR2_MetaG_FD_89807 | JGI IMG/M metagenome (GOLD analysis project Ga0116188, IMG submission 89807) | Active sludge microbial communities of municipal wastewater-treating anaerobic digesters from Japan - AD_JPNTR2_MetaG | ecosystem: Engineered > Bioreactor > Anaerobic > Digestate | place...
CTAGAGAGTCTCGGGGACCTCATGGTGCCCGAGCGGAGCGCCTTAGAAGGGGAGTCCATCTTAGTCTTGCATCCTTCGAACACGATAGCGGAGGGACGGCACTCACATAACCCGTGGCTGCAGGAGCTCCCGGACCCGATCACGGATTCGTCTTGGGGCCCGGTGTTGCGCATTCCGAAGAGTCCCTTTCAGGCCACCTTGACGGCGCAGGAATCTTCGTTCGGTGTCCAGCTGGAGACCCAGGAGCGGGAGTTTCGTCTGACGGCCCTCGAAATTCCGGGTCAACATTCCGCGGTCGTGGCTGCTCCTTTGGGCTACGGGCGGCCCGACACCGACCGCCTTCAGCATTTGGTCGGGCCGATCGACCGGGCCCGAGTCGGCGGGTCGATTATCGGCGTTAACCTGTTTACCTTGGTCACTTGCGAAGGAGGTTTCTTTCAATACCACCGCCCCGTCCGTTGGACGCACACCGAAGCGGTGAAACCTTCCGCGGCACTACCTGGTTCCAAGTTTCCGAGTGATCGAGAGAAAGAGCGCCCCCTGGAGGTCTTCGTGCGACGGATGACCCTGGCGGAGCTGCTGTCGCAGCGAAGCAGCGAGGCTGTTCTCGAGGAAGCTCCCAACCTATGGCCGGAAGACCATGGGCCCAGCGGCCGTCACTGGGGAATGGCGATTGATCTTGGAGCCTGTACCGGCTGCGGCGCTTGTGTGGTTGCCTGCCAAGCCGAGAACAACATCCCGTGCGTCGGCCCGGAAGAAAGCAGCCGAGGCCGGTTGCTTCACTGGATCCGCCTGCATCGTTACCACCTGGAGGACTTCGGAGATCGCGAGGACTGGATTTTCCAGCCCATGCTCTGTCAACACTGCGATCGCGCTCCGTGCGAAGTAGTCTGTCCCGTCCTGGCCACCGTCCACAGCTCCGAAGGCCTTAACGAGCAGATCTACAATCGCTGCATCGGTACCCGGTACTGTGCCAACAACTGTCCGTACAAGGTGAGGGCGTTCAACTGGTTCGATTATAGGGACACTTACGCCGCGAACGGAGAGAAACCGGGTCTTAACCCCGAGGTCACCGTTCGGACACGGGGTGTTATGGAGAAGTGTACCTTTTGCGTTCAACGCATCCAACGAGCCAAGATCCAGGAGAAGCTGACCGGAGAACCGCTCGCAGTGCAAACCGCCTGCCAGCAAACTTGCCCTTCGCGAGCCATTGTCTTCGGTGATCTCAACGATCCCGAGGACCCACTGGCCGGATATGTGCAGAATCCTAGACGTTACCGTGTGTTAGCCGAACTGGGTACGCGTCCTTCGGTTTTTTATTTGGCGCTTGTTCGAAATCAGGAGACTCGGAGAAAAAGCGATGGCTGAAGTCGCGAGTCGCGAGTCGACGAGCGAGATCGGCGCAGAACTTCGGCAACTTGCGTCGCTCCTGTTGGCCACACTGGAGGGGCGACGAAAGCTCGTCTGGTGGTGTCTGTTGGCGGCGGCAACCGCTTGTATGGGCATTGGCGTTTTCGCGTGTTGGGAACTCCTACGCCGTGGAGTCGGCGTGTGGGGTATCAATCACTCCGTCGCGTGGGGTGTCGCCGTCGTCACGTTCGTGTTTTGGATCGGGATCGCCCACGCCGGGACATTCCTGTCGGCGATTCTTCATTTGCTGCACCAGCCTTGGCGGACCGCTTTCTCGCGATTGGCCGAAGGAGCCACTCTCCTGGCCGTACTGTGCGCCGCGATGTTTCCGTTGCTTCACTTAGGTCGCCCCTGGTTGGCCTTTTGGATGCTTCCCTACCCCAACACCCGGGGATCCCTCTGGGTGAATTTCCGGTCGCCGCTTATGTGGGACTTTGTGGCGATCGCCACCTATTTCATCATCTCGGTCCTATTCTTCTGGCTGGGCCTGCTGCCGGATTTGGCGGCCTTACGCGATCGGGCAAGCTCGCCCGCCGTACGCCGCTTCTACGGACGGCTGTCCTTGGGCTGGCACGGAGGCGAACGGCTTTGGACGCATTGGCGTCAGGTCTATGATCTTCTCGCCGGGTTGGCGACAGCTCTGGTCATCTCGGTCCACTCCATCGTCAGCTGGGATTTTGCAGTCTCTTTGGTTCCCGGCTGGCACTCCACGATCTACCCGCCTTACTTCGTGGTCGGTGCCATTTTCTCCGGGCTTGCCATGGTGATTACGCTTTCTCTTCTTGGGGGTAGGGTTTTCGGCTTCCGCCGGCTTGTGACCGTCGAAGACCTCGAACCGGTGGCGAAGCTCCTGTTGGCCGGAAGCTGTTTTATCGGCTTGGTTTACGCAGCGGAGTTCTTCCATGCTTATTACGCCGGCGACCCCTTTGAAACGGCGGTCTTCCAGGATCGGCTTTTCGGGTGGATGGTGATTCCCTTCTTGCTGACTCTCGTCGGGGTTGTTCTAGCTCCGCAGCTCTTCTGGTTCGGTGGATGCCGACGGTCCGTTCCGGCCCTTCTCTTCGTCAGCCTGGCGGTCAATGTAGGAATGTGGTGTGAGCGTTTTGTCATTGTCGTGGGTCCTCTGCAGATCGGTTTTCTACCCGGGACCCAGTCCTTGTACCACCCGACATGGTGGGAACTCGGACCCATTCTGGGATCGCTCGGCCTATTTGCGGCTGGTCTGCTCGTGCTGTTTCGGATAGTCCCACCACTCCCGGCGGCCGAGTGGAAGTGGCGTTTATTGGAGGAACGACTTCCCAACCTGTGGATTCGCGAGGATTCAACACTGTGAAGTACCAGCACCGTTTGACGGTTTCCTTCTCGGATCCCGCGTCGCTGTTGCAGGCCCATAGGGCGCTGCCGCAGATCGGCGGCCGATTTATCGCCGCCTACAGCCCCGTGCCGCTTCCCGTGACCGGCTCGGAGACCCGCCGGTCACGCCTGGCCTCCGTGTGTCTTTTGGCGGGCCTGACCGGGGGAATCCTAAAGATTTGGTTCCAGATTTGGGCCTCAGCGGTCTCCTGGCCCATCGACGTCGGGGGCCGTCCCTGGAACTCCTGGCCGGCTTTTGTGCCTCTCACCTTTGAGGTGTTCGTTCTTTTCGCCGGCTGCGGTTTGTTCCTGTCCTTTTTGCTTCATCACCGCCTGTACCCCGGGCAAGGTGTGGAGGGGCCGACCGATCTTTTGGCTCACGAAGACTTCGTCATGGTCGTGGAACCCGTTGGTCCGGGGGGTACCGTGACTCGGCTGGCTGAGAGCCTACGGCGGTTCGGTGGACGGATCCAAGAGGGAACCGGCGGGGGGACATCGAAATGACACCGCGGCGCTGGTTCTTGTTGATACTCCTGTTGACGTTAACCGGACTGAACGTACTTATGTACATCGGCTCAGGACAGCGGAGTTTACGTGTTCTCCCCGAAATGTGGGACAGCCCGGCCTTAAAGAGTCTTGGAGCTACCGACGTTTTCCCGAGTGGAGTCGTTCAGCAACTGCCGCCGGAGGGCACTCTGCCTCACGGATTCGCTCCTGTCTCTTACACCCCCGACGAAACCGGTTCAGAGGAAGCCGCCCGAGACCTGCGGAATCCTTTCGATCCGTCGCCTGAAATCTTGGCACTCGGACGGACCCAGTTCACCGAGTTCTGTACTCCATGCCACGGCGCACAAGCCGACGGTAACGGCCTGGTGCCCCAGCGAGGGTTCCCGGCGCCACCGTCGTTGTTGGCGGAGTCGGCACGGAATCTTGCCGACGGAGCCGTCTTTCACCTACTGACCTTCGGCCGAAACAACATGCCGTCTTACCGGTTCCAGCTCACAGTGGACGACCGCTGGGCCGTAATCCACTGGATCCGGAGACTGCAGCAAGAGACTCAGGCAGGGGGGACGCCTCAGTGAACCGGGCACCCGGCTCTCGTGTGCAGATAGGGGGCGCGGCCGTCGCCCGTTTCGTGGTCCTCGGAGGACCCGTACTTCTGGCCGTCTACCTTGATCCCGTCCGAGCAAGCCTGTCCTGGACGGCAGGTCTGTACGTTGCCGTGACGACCCTCCTGGGCGCTTCTCTTTGGCTGTTGATCGGGGGCGTAGTAGGCGCGGACTGGCGGTCACCACTGGCGCCGTTACTGGATCGGCTTGCCAGACCTACAGTCGGATTACTGGGGTTGTTTGGCGTCTTCTTGATCCTGGCCCGCTTACTGGCGGACCCGGCATCGCCTGCCGGGGGATTTGCCGAAGAGTGGTTTCGCTGGCCTTTTTGGGCCGTCCGCCTCGGTCTCGTGTTGGCCCTGTGGGCATGGGTAAACAAGGTGGTGCTGCAGCGGCGCAGACCTGGAAGACTTAGCGTTGCGATGCAGGCGGGAACTCTCGCACTCTTGATCGTGACTTTTTGGATCCTGTCCTTCGACTGTCTCTTACTGTTTGCCGGAGGTTGGCAGAGCACCCTGTATCCTTTCTATCATCTTCTGGGCACCTTGTTGACAGGCATTGCCATGACGGGGATGGCGGCTTTCAGTCAAGGAGTCTTTCCGTCTTCGCTCGTACGCCGGTCGATAGTGTTCCTCAGCCCTCTTTGGGCCTATCTCTGGTTCTCTCTCTACATGCTGATTTGGTACGCGGGAATTCCGACGGAGTCCGCCTACTGGTTGCGTCGCAGTACTGCAGGCTGGGCAAGTTTGCTGGCCGTGCTGCCGCTGGCCGGATGGGCAATTCCTTTCGGCGTCTTCTTGTGGCGCCGCCTTCGCAACCGGTGGGAGTTCGCTTATGTCGCAGTAGCCGTCTTACTATTCGGCCGATGGTTGGATGCGTATCTTGCACTGCTGCCGGAGAACCTGCCCAATCCCTGGCCGCTCTTGCCGCTGGATCTTCTCCCAATGGTTCTCATTCTGGTTCGGATTCTCGGTGCTCCCGCGCAGCACCCTCTCCAGAGGGCGGAGCTTCTCCGACGAGAGTAGGTCAGGTACTCACCCCGCGTAAGTGCGCGTGGAACACTGCCCGGACGCTTTCATGGCGGCACAGCCGGCTTGCAGTCCGCGCAGTAGCTTGCTTACCCATGTACTTTCGGCTTGTCCCGATCTTTCGGCCCGTCGGACAGGGCGTATCACCGCCCCTCCCCGCGAGACCGATTGGGGAGAGAAGAGGTCGATTCCACCCAAACGCGGAAAAAAGAAGGGGCGGCCGTCCGGCCGCCCCTTCTCCGCACTTCCGACCGCAGTCGGCAACTCAGAAGTAGAATTTTATGCCGATCTGCATCATCCGACGACCCACCTTACGGGGATCTTCGTCATACCGGCCGAAGCGGTCGTTGATCATTTCACCGTTTTCGAATCTCAGGGCAATGTTTTCCGACTCGAGGCGCTTCTGGGGATGATTCAAGAAGTTGAACGCGGAAACCCGCACTTGCAGCCTGCGGTCTTCGTCGAAGTTGAAATTCTTGAAGATCGACAAGTCGTGGTTCGTGTAAGAAGGCCCCTTAATATATGGAAAGTTCACGACCCCCTGTGTTCCATATTCAGGAATCGCAAAGCAACTCGGGTTTAGGAACCAATCTCCCGAAACCCCATCCCGCGGATCACATGTCAGCATCGGTTGTAAGGTCATCCCTCCGGAATTTGTTCCCAGATAATTCGCAGGAGTGAGTCTTCGCCCCAGTTCGTCGGTTCCGTCCAAGTTGAAGTTCGCGGTGGCGGATTGCAAAGGCCCTCCAGTGACATAGCTCGAGATCCCCGTGATCTGCCAGCCGTCAAAAATCGCACGCACCGCAGCATTGCCGCCCATGTGCTGGGAACCGAAGTCAGGCAGCTGCACACTGTAACTGACATTAAAGATGTGGGACCGATCAAGACCCGTCACACCGTAGCATTCCTCCGGAGTAAACCCGCCGCAGGAGCCGATCCCCGTACCGCCGCCGCGCATACCCAACGACTTCGACCAGGTGTAGGAAGCCATGTAGTTGATTCGTCCAGTATTCCGGCTGAGAAGCATCTGAAGCCCGTTGTAATTCGACTCGAGGATATGGTTATACATATTGATGGCGCCATAAAGCTGCAGCGGCCGAAAACTGTCGGTATTCGCCGAATCGGGATCCGCCGCGGCCCACATGGCACCTCGCGGAACCGCGTTCATGTCGGTGTAGTACCCGCCGGAGCTCATCAAGTAATCCTGGACGTTGCCTACATATCCGACTTCCAGCATATGCTGGGCCGGGAGCCGCTGCTGGATGGTGAAACTGTAACTGATGGTTCGAGCGACTTCGTCGTCGTCCGGATCCAGCGCAGTCAGGCCGAACCTCACGTCACGGGTCGCCTCCAGCGTATCTACGTCCGCTATCATCATGCCTCCACTGACACCCGTGATCCGTTGCCCCTGGGGGAGATGCATCGTAGACGGATAAGATCCCTGGGGGTCATGGAACCGAAACCACCCTACGCCCCCCCGCAGAACCGTGTTTCCGTTACCGGAAAGGTCAAAGGCCGCACCAAACCGGGGCATCACGAACAAGGACTTGACATCCACCCCGGTCGTGGGAACGCTGTTGTCCTTGGCGTGCCACACAAGTCCGGTGAGCGTGTCGTAGTTGTCCGCCAAGGTCAGAGTCGGGTCATAACGGTCAGGCATCCAGACGGCCACTCCGAGACCTAAACGGTCATCCCAAGACGGCATGTGAGAGAACCGTACGCCGGCGTCGAGGGTCAACCGGGGAGTCGCTTTCCAGCTGTCACTCACGTAGAAATCCATCGTGTTGTAGTCCATGTCCGCCCGCGCCGGGAAATTCGCCTGCGAAAACTCGCTGATGCGACCCAGCAGCAAGTCCGCATACACATTCCCCGTGTGCAAGCCGTGCCACGGCGCATAGATGAGACGACCGTTCGCCTCGACCGACGCAGGCTGGTCGTTTCTCACCCATTCCCAGAAAAACCCCGCCTTGAGCGTGTGCGTACCCCAGATCTTTACGAAATTGTCCGCAGCGGAAACCATCCACTTCGTGGCGGGCAGAACACCGTCGGGGAAGTAGGGGTTCACCATGGTCGCGGCTCCGCCGCCCCATGACGTAATGTCCGGGATCTGGTCCACGTTGTTCTTGAAAATTCCCTTATACGGATATCCCAACGCCGAGCGGGAGATCGCCTCGGGATCATCGAAGGAGTTCGGGAAATCCACATACGTCAGTGAAAAGACCGTTTCGTTCGTGATCGTGGGGCTGAATACATGCGTCAACGTCGTGCTGACCGCATCGGACCGATTCTCGCCGGTGATCCGACTGGGATAAGGCACGTCGTTGGCGTTGAACCACCACAGGGTGGTCACAAACGGCTGGGTCTCCCGTTGCCGGTTATAGCGCGCAAACAACTTCGTGTTGTCGCTGATGGAGTAGTCGATCCGCACGAGCTGCTGCGTATTGGGCTGGTCTATCTCCAGAGCGTAAATGTAATTGTTTCCCCGGCCCATTGCAGGATCCACGGTGGGCAGAGGAAGCAGATTCATCATGACCTGGCCGCCCGGATCAAACATGTCGGTGGGAATGATTCCACCTTCAAAGCCGCTGGGAACGGTATTAATGCCTCTTTCCGCCCCGGCGGTTAAGGGAGTAACTTCGGCCTCGCTGAAGTTGCCTTGCCGCATAGCCTGCGTGGGGACTACCGCGCGGAGGACGCCCGTATCCAAGGTCTGCCGCATCCACTCCATGCCGACGAAAAAGAAGAGCTTGTCACGGCCGGGAGTCAATGGACCGCCAAGGTTAAATCCCGGAAAATAAAACTTATTCTTCGTCCGTTCCTGACCGGTGGCGTTCAGCTCCCACTCATTCGCATTCAGCTTGTAATGCCGGAAAGTGAAGTATCCCGTACCGTGGAACTCGCTGGTACCCGCTTTGGAAACCGCGTCGATGACGACCGGACCCTTCGCATGCTCCGCACCATAGTTGGACGTCAAGACCTTGAACTCGGAGATCATGTCCGGGTTCGGATTGACGGGCGTGGCGCAGTTGCAGCCGGGGTCCGAGACGTTTCCGCCGTCGAACACGATATTCAGCTGCTCGGCCGTCGTACCGTTGGCCGAATAGTTGCCCAGCGGGCTTTGGTCTCCGGCCGCGCCGTTCCCGTTGATACCGATCACCTCGCCGCTGAAATTCGGCCGGTTAGTCATAACGTCGCCGATGGGAGACATGCCGGGCAGAACCCGAAGAAGTTCGGCGGCGTTACGTCCCACGATCGGAATGCTTTCGATTTGCGCCGCCGTCAGCGTGGCACTCTTCTCGCCCGAGTCCACCGGCACAATACTCTCCGCCGCCGAGGTGACCGTAATTTCCTCAGCCAGCTGCCCGACCTGCAAAACGATATCCGGGATGTGCAAGCGCTGGGACGATTCCAGGTAAATGTCCGTGCGACGCCAAGTGGCAAAGCCAGGCATCTGGACCTCGACGGTGTACGTGGCGGCGGGTAGAGCAACCACCGAAAAGAACCCCTCGTCGGAAGTCACCGTCCGCCGGACGTCGCCCGTCCCTTGGTTGATTACCGCCACATCCGCCCCAGGCAGTACGGCACCCGACTCATCCTTGACGATGCCGGTGATCGTGCCGCGCCCCTGCGCGAACATGGTTCCCACTCCTCCCGCCGTCGTTAGCAACAAACCAACGAGCAGGAGCACCCAAAACTTAGGTTTCATTACTTCCCTCCTTTCAATTACCGGTAGTTACCGGCTTCTCCACACAAAAAACAGATCCCTCCCTCTTATCCCGACAGGAACCCAGTAGGAAAGGCTCTCGGTACGATGGAAAAATGATCACTCTCCCCCCTTCACGACTGAAACCGATCGTAAAACCCCAACTACTCCCAGCCTCCGGTCATTGAGTTTTCTCTCGAGCCTAATTCAACCCCACTCAAGTCCAAAAAGCTACAAGATTTTACGTAACTATAGGTAAATTCCGCTCATCGTAAACTAGAAGGCTTACCCGACCACCCGCCCCCGAGAGCATTATGGAAGGGCCACAACAAACTCCGCCACCGATTCCGCCACAGTGTCACCTTGTTGGGCGACGGCCCGAACCTGGTACGTCCCCGGCTGAAAATAATCCAACGGAAAACGAATCACGAAAGGTATGTTGCCTTGTTCGTCGCGTTCAGGAAGCTGGGGCTGAGTCGCCCCGACGACTACCCCGTTCTGCGAGAACTCCAAGCCCAGCTGAGGTTCGTAAGGCACATCGGGGTGGGGATAGACCACGAGGTACAACATCAGACGATTATCAGCCGTCTTCAGGACAGGCTCCCCTAAAGCGGGAACCAGGCGCAGACCTTGGAACTGCAAAGGATCACCGAGGTCTTGTTCCTCCTTAGCCAGCTCCTCGGTCCGCTTCACCACCACCACGCTGCTTAGGGCCACTCCTTTACGCCCGGGCACCTCAAAGCTGAAACGCTCGGCTGCAAACTTCCCCGCCCCTTGGTCCTGGGCCACCGCGTCGACACTGTACCGCCCGGGAAGGAGGCGTATGTCACGAATGAGCACCGCTTCGCCTCTTTTCACTTTCTCCAGATTCTTACTCGGGCCTCGCACCGGGTAGGCCTGGCTGACCTTCTCGACGACCACCCCGCCGGCGTCCTTCACCAGAGCCAACATGGCGAAATCCGCTGCATACTGCTTCTCCTTACCCTGCTTTTCCTCGCGAAAGCTCAAATCGGCCAGCGGCAACTGCAGGACAATTTTGTGGCGAACCCTCGTCCTCCCCGGGTCAAACCGAAGAACACCAGCCCGAAAACTTAAGTCCTGCGGCAAAGTATCTTGAGCCAGCACACCGAGCATCGCCTGTTCGAACGGTAAGAGAGCCACCCCTCGAGTCGGTGGCAGCGCGAAGTAACCGCTTCGGCTCTGTACCGTCAATCCCGGCCGTTTCAACCGAACTTCAATTCTCCGGAACGTCCCGTCGTACTTGACCTCCCGCGGGGTGTAGGCGATTTCGTAATGGGCGTAAATATCCTCGGAAATCTTCGCCATGCCCGGGCTGTAGTCATTCGTGTTGGCCAAGAGAAAACCACCCGTGCTCGCAGCCAGGTCCGCCAGTTTGGCCTGCACATTCATTCGCCCGATCTCATCCTGCCGATCCGTAAGCATGGCCTCGTCCCGCTGCACCGCTCCCCCGGAACGCATTTGCTGCCGCCGGCTGGCTTCCACCGCGGCTTCGAGAGCTTCCTTGGCCTCAGTTAACTCGCCGCCGGCCCTCAGTCCTCTCGCATCCACAGCATAGACACTCACATTGTTGCGGTTCGCCTCGCTGATCAAGGTCTGGTAAAGCGCGTCGACGCTTGGAGTCACTCGCAAGCCCTCGGAGAAATACACGAGGGTTTTCCTCCCTTCCAGAAGCCCTTGGCCTTGGATCAAAGACAACAAGGAATACAGCGTGGATCGGGCACTCTCGTCCATTTCCAGGGACTGCGCGAATTGCATCATGTTGACAACAAGTCGCGCGATGTGCGCCTGAGCCAGCAGCTCTCCCGAAGCTGCCCCTTCCGATCCACCCGGCTCAGCAGTCAGTCCAGCAGCTTCTTCGAGTTCAGTGATCTCCTGCAACCGCCTGTAGATCTCGTCGGACTTGCCGTAGTACTTCATCGGAGCCTGTGAAGTAGCTTCCTCCACCGCGCGCTTCAACGCCTCGGGGTCCCGCGTAAACTCCTGCAGCACAATCAGGCGGCGGGAAACATTAAAGACCGATATCCAGGTCCTCGGCCCGGCGTAACGGTCGATGAAATCGAATGCCGCCCGGCGCGCCAGAGCCGCGGGCTCCGTCCCCAGGTTGTCGAATACCAGGGTCACCAGATTCGCCAAACGCAGGCTTCCGTCTTCAGGAGAAATCCGACCGACCGCCGCGGCCCCTTCCCGGCCGCCGGGACCCAGCAGCTCGATCCCGCCGGTCCCATGAAACTCCATCGACACAATGGGCTGTGGAACCCCATTTTCCAGGATCTCCACCTCTTCCGGACGAAGGTCGGTTACGGGGCGCCCGTCCCCCGTGCGCACCACGAGGTCCAATAACACCGCCTCCGCGGCAGCCTTCACAAGAGGCTCCTCGGCTTCCGCCTCCTCCTGCAGCATGGGCCCGGCGGCAAACGCCGAATTACAAAGGAGAAACGACAACACCAAGTAATATCGAGACCGAAGAATCCGTTCACCCATCGCTTCACCACCCTCCCGAACAATGCGTTGCTTGACCTGATACCTGCAACAGGCTCTCCTGAATAACCGTAGCCTTCAGTGCTTACCAATGCAAGTAAACGACAACCGGGCTGTAAACAGCAACCAGTGTGCCGCTGTAAACCGGATAAAATGCTTCCGGGCTCGGCAATTCCAGGACAGTCTGATAATCTAAATAGGTTAAAGAGCAGCGGAAGCTGTGCAATTGCCAGGAAGATGACATCCTTCTCAGGCTGTGAGTAGTGGCGCATTTCGACCGAAGATGCTGCAACCGCAGGAAGATTTGTTGCATCGGGTTTTCGACAGCCCCCACTTTCGGGGATCTCCCAGCTTGCGTAGGATCCTCCAGTTCCTTTCCACGTATCCCGAAGGCGGCTCTCCGAAGGAGTGGGAGATTGCGGTCCATGCCCTGGGGCGGCCCAGCGACTTTGATCCTAGACGGGATCCCATTGTTCGCGTAAGCATTGCGTCCATCCGCGAACGTCTCTGCCGATACTTCCAACACGAGGGCAGGTTCGAAAAGTGGCGACTGGCGATCCCCCGGGGCGAATATCGGCTGGTATTCTTCGAGCAGGGTGCCGAGGGGGAATTCCGCTGTCGTGAACTCCTTGATCGACCGGCTCTGGAACGGTTTTGGCAGCCCTATCTTCTCGAGCCTCAATGCAACTTATTGCTATTCTCCGATTTGCTGTTTTTCACCGATGGTCAGGGCACGTTCTGGCGGGACATCTTCGTCAACCGGGCCAACGGCTCTCTTCGGCGCTTGCGCCAAGTTTTCTCCCTTCCCAAAAGCGACCAACTCCAGCCCACACGAGCCTTCATTTCCGCGGGAGAATTGAGAGCTTTGTATTCGTTGCAAGCGCTGTTCGGGCAAGCCGGAGGGAAGGTGGAACCTCGCGAGGTGCGAGAGTTAACGGAGGAAGACCTGGAAGGATCGAACTTGATCCTCATCGGCTCAAGCCGGACGAACCCCTTGGTCGACCGGGTGCAGCCATACTTCCAATGGACGCTCACGGAGCGCAACGTCTTATATACTCCCTCCGCCGGCGGCCGCGTGCATCGACTGCGTGACCGGGAGTGGGCTCAGGGTGACGTTATTCGACGCCGTAGTTTCGCTTTGGTTCAGCGCACGGTCTTGCCGGGAGGCGAGATTGCCACAGCTATCTGCGCCAATAACGGAAGAAGTATTCAAGCGGTTGCCGAACTCCTTACCGACGAGGAGGAAACCAGCCGAGTTTTGCACATCCTGAGTGACGGTCGGGCGGAACCGCTACTACCCAGCCACCTCGAGCTTCTTTTTCAAGTGGAATTAGCCGACGATATCTTTCGCGAGGAAATCCTCGCTACGCGTTTGCTGGACTTCCGTCTGAAGTCCAGCAGGGAGACCGGAGTCGATGAGACTCGGAAATGACATCGACTTCCCGACCCCTACCGGGTTGCGATTGTCAGCCGTTGGGACGATCCTCGAGAGACGAAGGGTGACCCGTGCGTGATGTCGAGCGCGAATTGCTGAATCGAGTCCTGGGTAGCCGTTACTTTCGCAAGGCGCCTTCCCTTAAGTCGTTGCTGACCTATGTTTGCGAGCATTCCACCGAACCCGGCCAAGGCAGCCTGTCCGAGTACGAGATCGCCACACGGGCACTGGCGCGAAGAGCCGATTTCGATCCTTCCATCGACCCGATTGTCCGGATCGACATAGCTAGGATCCGGGAGCGCTTGGCGCATTACTTCACTGCGGAAGGATCGAATGAGTCTCTTCAACTGCAAATTCCCAAGGGGGAGTATCGGGCCGTTTTCTATGAAAAGGCGGCAAGACATTGGGGGACCGACAGAGAAGAAGTGAAATCTTTCGCCTTGGAGCGCTTCTGGCAACCTTATCTGATCGGCAGGCCGGATAACCTCCTGGTTTATTCAGAGCTACTCTTTCTGGCCGGGCCCGCCGGACTGTGTGTCCGCAATGTGTTCCTCAACGATCCGCAGGATCTCACCTCAACCGCGTGGTTCCGGAATAACGACAACCGAGGGATTCCGTTCCGGCCGGCCTATCATTACGTTTCCTCGGGCGAGATGCGATGTGCCCTTCAGATTTGCCACATGTTCAGCCGTCTCGGCGTCGTCCTTTACCCTCAGGCCCTGCATGCGTGCGACTGGAGACGGCGCGCCCAGGCCAATCTGATCATCCTCGGCAACCCACGTGTAAACTCGTTACTCCGACTCTACCAAGACCCGATCCGCCGCGCACGAGGCCTAGTTCATGAACGGGACGGAGTTCACGACCTTAACCCCGCCCCAGGTGAGCCGACCGAATTCCCCGGCACGTGTTGGTCTCCCAACCACGGGTTCCCTTGGACGGCTTGGGTTTTGGTTTCACGTGTTCCGAACATTGTCCCCGGGGGCGTCGTCACCTTGGTCAGTGCCGACTGCGGCGGAGCAATGAAAGCGGCGGGAGACTATCTCACGTCGGAAACCGCAGTCGCCAATATAATGCAGCGTTTCAATACTCGCTCGGACGCTTCGATTCCCCTATGGTTCCAGTTCTTGCTAGAAGTGAGGCTCCAAGGAAGTGATCAGGAAGTTCGGGATACTCGCCTAACCACGGTAAGACTCCTCGACGTGCGAAAATTCTCCTGATCTCCCACCGTTCTCGTCCGTCAACCTAGGTCGGAAGCGCTCTTCCCCGTGTCGTCGCCGCCAAGATTGGATCTCTTCTCGATCTGCACCTCCGTGATTTGGAGGTGACGCATTCGCAGCACTCGCGCCCGATAACCTCCGGGCAGCTCCACTTCGTCCCCGACGCGGGCCGGCCTTCCCAATCTTGTCATCAAATGACCTGCAATCGTATCGTTCTCTTCATCTTCGATGTTGACACCCAACTCCCTCTCCAGTTCTTCGATAAGGGCCCGACCGTTCACTAAGTAACGACCTTCCCCTTGTCGCAGGATCACAACCGGAGGAGCCTCGGTATCGAATTCGTCCTGAATCTCCCCCACCAGCTCTTCAAGCACGTCCTCCAAAGTAACGATCCCGACGGTCGAGCCGAATTCATCGACCACAATAGAGAGATGGGTTCGCGTTCGGCGAAACTCGGGCAACAGCGATTTGATTAGGCGGGTTTCAGGAACGAAGTGAACAGCTCGCTTGATCATGCGTAAGTCGAATTGTGGGCCAAGCTCTTGATAACGCCAAAACAGATCTTTGATATGAATAATCCCCACGACACGATCCAACGAACCTTCGCAAAGAGGATAGCGTGTGTGTTTGGTGCGGCGGGCCAGTTCCAGATTCTCCTCGAACGATTTCTCCAGGTCCAAGAAGACCACCTCCCCCGCCGGCACCATGATCTGGCGGACGGAGCGATCGCCAAACTCGAAGACGCGTTCCAGCAAGCGTTCTTCGTCAGGATCCAATATCCCCATTCGAGTGGACTGGGCCAGGATCAGCCGGATCTCTTCTTCGGAATGAGTAGTCTCGGCCTCGGCCACCGGACGAATGCCGGCCAGGCGAAGCACGGCGTTGGCCGTGGTATTCAGCGCCCAGATAAAGGGATAACTCAAGCGGTAAAACAGAATCAGAGGACCTGACACCGACAGTACCACGGCATCGGTCTTCTGGATGGCGAGAGATTTTGGGGCCAGTTCGCCCAACACAATATGCAGAAACGTGATCAGGACGAACGCAGCCCCAGCACTTAGACTGTGAACCAGAACAGCTTGAAACCTCCCACTCGACGAGAACAGGGGTTCGAACAGCCGGGCGAAAGCGGGCTCACCAATCCAACCGAGTCCCAGGCTCGCCATCGTAATGCCCAGCTGTGTCGCCGACAGGTACTCATCAAGATGAGTTACCGTCTGGATCGCTCGGCGAGCCGCTTTGTTCCCCTGGGCGATGAGTTCCTCGATCCTGGTTCTTCGAACCTTTACGATGGCGAACTCCGAGGCGACGAAGAAACCATTCAAAAGCACCAAAAGAATGGCTATAGCAATCAGAATAAGCTGGCCGGTAAGGGTGTCCATGACGAGTCGGATTGTATAGCAATGCCGCCTGCCCGCCACGGGAAGGCAGGCGGCTCTTTTGGGTTGTACCCGCCGTAAGCCTTCCGCTATACTCCGGTCCTGCTACCCATGGATTTACATGTGTACCGAGCCCTCCGGGCAGCCCAGCCTTCCGATCTCCTTCGTGCCGTCAACGATCCGGAAGAGGACCTTTACGAAGTCGTGTGGAACCTGTTTGACGAACTTGTCGTGGAGCCGGCGGAAGTCTTCGACACTGATTTCGGGGAGAAGAACCAGTTCCGTCTGGTGGCCAATCGGCACTTCGTTATGGAATTCCTGCCGCATGCCGTTTACTACTCCCGCCGTTTTCTGCTCAACCCCGTGGAGACGGCCTCGGAGCAGGGTGGCCTGCAACTCCAACTTCAAGTGTTTCCTTCCCACAGCTGCCTATTTTCAGTGGGCCTGCAAATCTGGGGTCCGGATGAACTGGGCGCTTTCGTAACTTTATGGACCCGCCACCGCCGCCTACTGCGCCTCCTTCTGGACAAGGTGAAACCGACAATTTTTCATTGGTTGCCGGGGGCGGCCGTGGATCATGCCGACAATTTGGAGCAGCTCATCGAGAACTGCTTGAACACCCCTAATCCCGAGAATTATCTGGCCTTCCGGTACGCCTTCGCTCGAGCGGACGAGGATGAGGCTCCCCAAGACTTTATGATGGTCATGAGCCTGCTCTACTTTTCACTCCGGTCGGTGGTCGAAGACGAGGGAGACATACTCTTGGACGGGTTCGACCGGCTCAAAGGCTTTTACCGAAGCCGTCTGCCCGATCTTCCTCCTCCGCTTCCTTGTGTGGAAATCACCATCAACCAAGACGCCGACTGAAAACTGGGTCTTTACTCAATCGGGCGTGCCGGGAAACGTGAATTCCACGTGTTCGCAACCACGGTTCTTGAAACCGCCGGGCGAGTTTTCATCGAGGATCCCACCATCCGACGGTTGCGGTCTCCGAGGTCCCGGGAACCAAGACATCGCGGCTCAACAGATTTAGGATCACTACCCACCCCTCGAGACATTTGAAAAGCCCGTGCTTGCGAGATTCTCCTCCTCGATAACTTTGGGGACCGCCTCGGCGCAGACCGCCGTTAACAGCAAGATTCGTGAAGGACGCCGAAGCTCACCAAAACTTCAGAACGACTTCACCAGGGTTCGCACTTCTAGGAGCCGGAACGTTTCCTCCTATGCACCGAAGCGAATCAACAAATAGAGGCGGTCCGATCGGCACAGGTGTCGTTTTGCCATGAATTTTGACTCCATCCTCCAGCTCGAGAAGGCTGCATTGTCGGGAGAGCCTGTCGCCGCCACTGGAAATATCCCCTTTCGTGGAATCAGAATCTTGGTCCGCGTCCTCCGGGAAATCGTGTTTCCCCAAGCCTGCTGCCTCTGTGGACACTGGACCTCCAATCCTGGGGCCGTGCCTCTTTGCTTGGCTTGTCGAGATCGTGTGCTCCCCCGCCCCGAACCGATCTGCCCGGTCTGCGGCGTGACCGTGCCCGGCTCTCTGGACGCGGCGGGCTACCTCTGCTCGACTTGCCGTTCCGGTGCTACGCCTTGGGACATACTTCGCAGCTGGGCACCCTATGAAGGGGATTGGCGCCGACTGGTGCGGGCCTACAAGTTCCGCGGATATAAGCGATTAGCGCGCTTTTTCGCCGAGTGCTTGACGGATCTGCTCCGGACCGACTTCGCCACGTTCAGCCCGGACGCCTTGGTCCCCATCCCCCTCCATCCGCAAAGAATCCAACGTCACGGCTTCGATCCGCCTGGCTTGCTTGCTGAGGCTCTATCGGCTCAAGTCGGTCTTCCCGTCCGGCGGCTTCTTATACGCCGGCGGCCGACCCATCCCCAGACCGGTCTTAGCCTGGCAAGCCGGCGGCGGAACCTCGCCGGGGCGTTTGCCCTATGCCCCGGAGGCGAAACTTCCGCCGCGGCACGGCCGATCCTTGTCGACGATGTCATCACCACGGGCACAACTTTGAGGGCGGCATTAGAAGTATTGCGTCAGTGTCCCTCCGTGCAACGGGTAGGCGGACTCGCCGTGGCCCGAACTCCCCGCTATTTCTAACAAATGCAACAGCTCCCAAGACTCGGAACCCAACCCCCGCGTAGCTTCATGGAGGATCACAACAATTCGAAGGAAATCACCGGCCCCACACCGGGTCTCACTGTCGGGCGGTCCCGTGGACACCCGCGAAGACACCCTCCCGGCAGATCACTCCGAAATGCGTGATCCCACGCTCTCCGCTTCTCTCAACGTTCCATCCGCTCCTGGGCTTTCAAGGAAAAACGAGCCCAGGGCACCGCCTCCAAACGCCTCCGCTCGATGGGCTCGCCCGTCGCCATGCAGATACCGAAGCTACCGTCATCGATCCGCCCCAAAGCGGCTTCGATCTCCCGAAGGAGCAAACGATCCTGCTGACTGAGACCGAATAGAAGGTCCTTCGTGTAAGAATCCTGAGCCTGGTCTCCCGTGTCTCGCGCACCCTGCACTTCGTTGACTTCTCGACCGCTGTTTTCCGAGCTTTGGACCCGCTTGAGAACGGCCGCTCTGGCGGCCAGCAACTTATCCTTAAAGTACCCTAAGTCCTCCGGAGAGTAGTATGTCTCAGACATGGCTCGCTTTCCTCCCCTGACGAGGCGACGGAGGTCTCGCTCGAGAACCCGGCTTTCCCCGCCAGGAAAAAGCATCGTCAATCATTTGTGGTATGGGTGACCTTGCAAGATGGTCAGGGCGCGATACAGTTGTTCGAGTACTATAACTCGCGCCAACTCGTGGGGGAAAGTCAGCCGACTCAGGGAAAGGAGGAAATCCGCCCTGTGGCGGATCTGATCGGTAACCCCCCACGGCCCGGGGCCTACCAAGACCAGATCGCATCCTCCCGACTGCAACCGCCGGCCGACCAACTCCGCAAGCTCTTCCGTCCGCAGAGAAATTCCACCTGGGTCCAGCAACATCACCCAGTCTTTGTCGCCGATCCGGCGCAGGACACCGCCGGCGTCTTTCCGCAGACAGGCCGTCCTTGCTCGTAGATCCCGCTTCGAAGCCTCCCTTACGACCTCCCGCCGACAGGGGTGCAGCCGCCCAAGGCGAGCAAGGTAGTCGTCTTCCGCCAATCGGAAGGCCGAATCTCGGGTTTCACCCACCCAACACAGTCGAATCAACGCCAAGCCACTCGCTTTTCGTTTATGAACGCTTTCCCAAAAGCCGGAATCTCCTTATCCCGCGGAAAATCGCCGGGCAGCACGGAGGAAGGCTGTCCGGCTTTCCGCCACGTGAAATACTGGAATGTCCCCAGCCCTCCTCCCACGGGGGGAGTCGGAAACAAAACGCCGAGCCTCACAGCCTCAAACGATGTACTACTTAAGCCGATAACGATCCGAGGCCTTACGTCATCAACTCTTCATCTGTGCTTGATCGATCTCGACACCGTCACTCCAGAGCCGCTCCAACTTATAGAAGTCCCGCGACTCCCGGGAAAAAATGTGAACGATGAAGTCGAGGTAATCCATCAAGATCCAGTCGGCCCCCTCGTAACCTTCCACATGGCTTGGGGTCAGATGATCCTCAGCCTTCAGACTTTCCCGAATGCTGTCACAAATGGCCTGATTCTGCCTGGCGTTGGCTCCGTGACACAGGACGAAAAAATCGGTGAAGGAAGAGACCTGAGAGATGTCAAGAACAACCAGGTTCTCGCCCTTCTTGTTCTCAACAATCTGACAAACTTTGCGTAGAATCACCAACTGCGGATTCTCTCTCATACAAATGGTACTTACGAATGTATTGATAGACTCGTACGTCCAACTGGGAACGGCCAGGGTCTTTCCCTTCCGACAAGAGCTCGCGCACCAACGTGCTGCTGACGGGGGGCGGGGTCCAGTCGTTCACGATGTACATCCGCCCCGCCTCCAAGGGAGGCCTGCGACCCGGGCGAATCGGCTCGGGACGAATGCCGGCAATCTCGCTGACGGGCAGTTTCCCCAAATCGATCTGAACACCCTCCCTGGCCACAAATACCAAGCAGTACTCATAAAAGAGTCTAGCACAGTCCTTCCAGAGATGAATTTCCCGAAGCGCGTCCGCCCCCGCAATGAAGCAAAACCGGTGGGGAAATCGGCTAGACAGCTCAGACATGGTGTCGGCCGTGAATGAGGGCCCTTCTCGCTCCAGCTCCAGGGTCGAAACGAAGAGTCCCATATCGCTTTCCGTCCCCAAAACCGCCATGGCGAAACGGTGCCAAGGGGACGTCAGAGATCGAGCAACCTTGTGTGGCGGCTCTCCGGCCACCATCAGCCAAACTTGATCCAACCCCAAACGGTCCAACATAGCCAGACCCAGCTTGTGGTGACCCTCATGAAAGGGATCAAATGTGCCGCCCAAGATCCCGACGCGCACTACGTCAAATCCTTAGCCTCTTGAAAACAAAGTTCTCCCAGCCTCCGCTTCAGGGAATCGACGCCGACTCCCGAGACGGAAGACACCGCAAGAAATTCAAGCCGCCGAGACGAACAGTACTCTTCCAGACGCTTCACCTTCTCCTTCTCCGCTACGTCCATTTTCGTGGCCGCCACGATTTGCAGTCTCTTCAACAGATCAGGATTGTACAGACCGAGCTCTTCGTTGACCTTCTCGAAAGCCGTCACCGGATCGGGAGGACCAAAGGCGCTGACATCCACCAAGTGGACCAGGATTCGACAACGCTCCACGTGACGCAGGAATTCGTCCCCCAGGCCACTGCCCGCGTGAGCTCCTTCGATCAGACCCGGAATATCGGCCACCACCAGACTTCGGAACTCGCCGCAATCCATGACTCCGAGCTGGGGTGTGAGCGTAGTAAACGGATAGTCGGCCACCTTGGGATGGGCGGCCGAGAGTACCGAAATCATGGTGGACTTCCCGGCATTTGGGTAGCCTATCAACCCCACGTCCGCCAAAACCTTCAGGTCCAGAATGAGGCAACGTTCCTCTCCCGGTCTCCCTTCCTCGGCGTAGCGGGGGGCTTGCTGAGTAGGAGTCGCGAAAGCCGCGTTACCCCGACCGCCCCGACCACCCCGGGCAACAATCACTTCCTGGCCCGCCTGAACCAGATCAGCCAAAAGCTTACCGGACGACTCATCGTAAACCTGCGTACCGATCGGGACCTCTACTACCAGATTCTCGCCGTCTTTACCCGTACGCCGGTTTCCCGACCCGTGCCCCCCTCGCTGGGCGCGAAAGTGTTGACGATAGCGAAAGGGAAGCAGGGTATTCAAATGAGGCGTCGCACGAAAAACAACGTCTCCTCCTCGGCCGCCGTCCCCTCCGCTTGGCCCCCCTCGAGGGACGAATTTTTCCCTCCGGAACGCCACACAGCCCCGGCCGCCGTCCCCAGCCTTTACATACACCTTGACGTGGTCGACAAACACCCTCTAACTGATGCGCCTCCGAGGCGCTGGGCGATTTCGCTGACAGATCGCCCGCGCGTTGTCCAGTTCAAGAAAAGGAATCAGCAAGATCGGACCCGCGCCCGATGCCATAGTAAGTCTGCTTTAACCTGTGCATCGACCCTAAAAAGAAAAAGCCGCAACCTTCGGCCGCGGCTCTTCAATCCGCACAATCTCCTTGCTTGCGACTCAGCTCGGCGCCACCACGGAGACGAACTTCCCAAGACGACCCCGCCTCTGGAACCGAACGATCCCGTCCACCAAAGCAAACAGGGTGTCGTCTTTACCTCGCCCAACGTTCAGTCCCGGTTTCAGCGGCGTGCCGCGCTGCCGCACCAAGATGCTTCCCGCCCGCACCAGCTGTCCGTCATGCCGCTTCACTCCAAGCCGCTTCGACTGGCTGTCACGGCCGTTTCGCGAACTTCCCAGGCCTTTTTTATGAGCCATGGCGCCTTAATCCTCCTTCTCGGAAGTCTCCGCTGAAGAGTCGTCGTCCGGAGCATCCGCCGGAGCCACCGGCTTGCGGCGTGTCTGCCGTGCCTGTTTCCTTGATGCTGAAGGCGTCTCGAGCTCGCCCGAGGCCTCCGCCACCGACTCCGCAATCTCGCCCTCCCCGCTCACGGGCGAAATGATCTCGTCGATCTGAACCGTCGTAAGCAACTGACGGTGACCCCTTTTTCGCCGGTACATTTTTCGACGCTTGAACTTGAAGACGATGATCTTCTCGCCCTTCCCCTGGTCAACAACGGTACCGATCACCCGCGCACCCTCTACCAGGGGTGTTCCAACCTGCAGCTGCTCACCGTCGCCGAGCAACAAAACCTCGTCGAAGACGACTTGGTCGCCTACAGCCGCCGGGAGTTTCTCCACCTCCAACACTTGTCCCGGCGACAAGCGATACTGTTTTCCGCCTGCACTGACTACTGCATACATAGATCCACTTCCTGCCAATGCCTATTGTAGCAAGGAACAACACGAACGAGTCTAAACGGTCCAGCTCCGAGAAACTCGTGATTATAGGAATTTGCCCCGGACCTGTCAACGAAAGCAGTGGCCTCGAACCGACAGTCCGGCCCTCCGACCAACGTCAGTTCAAGCCGGAACGAAGGCGGCCCCCGGGACAGCCTTCATCCGCCAGGACAGATGGCCGAGATTGAATACAGTCATCCAGTCCAGCGTACCCCTCAAGGTAACTCCGCAGGTCGTGGAAAGTGGATTGCCGCCAGGGCTGTCACGTACGATTACCAAAACCGGGAGATTCGGACAAGGAGAAATCATGAACCATGACGAGATTTTCGACGTGGATCTGGGGCGCTTTCGGCCGGATCAGATCCCACGGCGCTGGATCATCATCATATTGCTGATCCTAGCGATATTGCTTCTGTTCTTTTCTACGTTCTATCAGATCCAGCCGGAGGAGATCGGCGTAGTTTTGCGCTTCGGAAGGTTTGCTCGCATTACCGAGCCGGGCTTAAACGTGAAAATCCCTGCTATTGAGGAGGTGCTGAAAGTCCCCGTGCAGCGCCAGCTCAAACAGGAATTTGGCTTCCGGACAACTCGGCCGGGAGTGCGAAGCGACTACGGATCACGACCCTATCTGGAGGAGTCGCTAATGCTCACCGGGGACCTGAACGTCGCCGTCGTGGAATGGATTGTTCAGTATCGAGTGGCGGATCCTTACAAGTATTTGTTCAAGGTCCGTAATCTGGACGAGACCTTCCGCTACATGAACGAGGCCGTTATGCGCCAGGTGGTGGGAGATCGGACCGTGACTGAAGTCCTCACTGTCGGCCGGCAGGAGATCGAGGTCACTGCGCGAGACCTACTTCAGGAATTGTGCGACCAGTACGAAACCGGTATTGCCGTCGATCAAGTGGTGTTGCAGGATGTAAATCCACCAGATCCGGTCAAACCTTCCTGGGATGAAGTAAATCAGGCTCAGCAGCAGCGTGACCGCCTAATCAACGAAGCGCAGGCGGACTACAACCAGGTGATCCCCCGGGCACGGGGGGAAGCCGAACAGCTGGTCCTTCAGGCGGAAGGCTATGCATCTGAACGCGTCAACCGCGCCAGGGGAGAAGCGGCCAGCTTCATCTCCTTGTATGAGGCCTACCGAAGAGCCCCGGAGGTCACGCGAAGACGTCTTTACTACGAGACCTTTGAGGACATCATTCCGAAACTCGGTGGAAAGCTGTATCTAGACCCGGCTGCGGAAGGCGTAGTCCCCCTGATTCCGCTCGACCAGCTTAGAAAGATCCTTCCCGATAAGCCCACAGGAGGTGCCCAATGAACAGCACCCCGATAACGATTGCGTCGCTGGTTGTGGCGATACTTCTTTTGGTTGTTTTGAGCTCGACGTTCTTTGTGGTTGATGAAACTCAACAAGTCGTGATTACCCAGTTCGGTGATCCGGTGGACAACCCGATTCAAGAACCGGGCCTACACTGGAAGCTGCCTCTCATCCAGAAGGCGCACTACTTCGACAAGCGCTTTCTGGAGTGGGACGGCGATCCCAACCAGGTTCCCACCAAAGATAAGCGGTTCATCTGGGTGGACACGTACGCCCGGTGGAGGATCAGCGAACCTTTAAAGTTTTTCCAGAGGTTGCAGGATGAGCGCGGAGCGCAATCCCGCCTGGATGACATCTTGGACGGTGAGACCCGGAACGCCGTAGCCAACACGAATCTCGTGGAAGTCGTACGTTCTTCAAACCGGGATCTTAACTCCGTCCTACTCGAAAGCGACGAAGAACAGGCGATCTTGGAACCGATCAACGTCGGAAGAGAAGCTATAACCCGAGAAATCCGTGCGCGGGCTCAAAGTCGGGCGGCCGACCTTGGCATCGAGATCATTGACGTGCGCTTCAAACGAATCAACTACGTCGACGAGGTTCAAAAGGATGTATTCGAGCGGATGATCGCGGAGCGAAAGAGAATCGCGCAGCGCTTTCGATCGGAAGGCGAAGGGGAAGCCGCGCGGATCAGAGGGGAGAAAGAGCGGGACTTGGCTCAAATCCAGTCCGAAGCCTATCGGAAGGCCGAGGAGATCCGAGGGAAAGCGGACGCCGAAGCCGCCACCATTTACGCGGAAGCGTACAATCGTGATGCGCGTTTTTACGGCTTCATGAAGAGTCTGGAAACCTATAAGGCTACCGCCGATCCCTCCACCATCCTGATCTTAAGCACCGACGCGGAGTTCCTGCGAAATCTCAAGGCCAGTCCTTGATCGAAGGTACAGACCGGCGCTTCATGGGGTCCGCGCGAGTAGACCCCGCTTACAAGTCGCTTGAATCTGAAGTATGCAACGACCGCTGTCTCGGGTCTATATTTCCGCGACGCAGCTATGAGACTTGCCGGGCGGTGGGTGTCGTTCCTTCGGTTGTGTGGTTCAAGAACCCGCCTTGCACACACCGCCTCCCGGTGCCACGGACGCCTTGAGGGATTTCCGCGATGGCGTCAACATCAAGTAGCACTTCCCGTGTGGGACAAAATACCGGCCTGGACCCCTCTCTCTTATCGGCAACGGCGCAAAGCGTCGTCCATCCTCTCGAGGGCCGTCTGCAAAACCGACCGCGAACAAGCGAAGTTTAACCGCACGAAACCCTCGCCCCCGGCTCCAAAGGCGGCTCCGTCGTTCAGGGCCACGCGGGCGTGGTCCAGGAAGAAGCGATAAGGCGAGCCGGGAATGCCTGCTTTCCGGCAGTCGAGCCAGAGCAGGTAGGTCGCTTCGGGAACGGTGCAAGGTATTTCCGGCCACCGTTTCCGCACAAAGTCGACCGCCACATCACGATTCCGCCGGAGGTACGAAAGAACCGCACGAAGCCAAGATTCTCCGTCACGGTATGCCGCTTCCGCCGCGGCAAACCCCAGCACGTTCACGTCGGGAACGATACCCCTCGCCGCGGCCAGGATTCTCCGGCGAAGATTGGAGTCGGCGACAATCGCCATGCCACACCCCAAGCCGGGAATGTTGTAGGTCTTACTAGGCGCTATGAGGGTAATCACCCACGGGCTCAAGGCCGGGTCAAGACAAGCAGGAGAACGAAACTCGACCTCGTCCAACAGAAGATCTCCATGGATTTCGTCGGAGCAAAGAATCACCTCGTTCTCGCGGCATAAGCGGGCCAACTCCAGCAATTCCGCCCGGCGGTAGACACGTCCCGTCGGGTTGTGGGGATGGCAGAAAATGAACAAATCCACATCCTCGCTAAGTAGACGGCGAAGTCGCTCCAGGTCGAGAGGGTATTCGAGCCGACCGTCGGCCCCCAAGACAGGTGAAAGCTCTAGAACGGTCAGCTCCTTCCCTTGGTTCCCAGGAGCCGAAAGAAAGGGCGGGTAAACCGGCGTCGCAACCAACACTTTACCGCCCGGACGGCCGACGCCGCGACAAACCACGTTTAACCCACACACCAAGCTCGGCAGAAACACAATCCAATCCGGCGCAATCTCCCAGCCCTGCCGCTCAAGCAGGCGACGACAGATAAGCTGCCGCAGCGCTTCAGACGACATGCCATAGCCAAAACAGCCATGGTCTACCCGCCGCCGCAGTGCATCGACAACGGCGGGTGGGGAGCAAAAGTCCATATCCGCGACCCAAAGGGGCAGAACATCGGGGGGGTAACGATTCCACTTGAGGCTGTCGGTGTTCTTGCGGCATACCGGCCGGTCGAAATCAAACTCCGTACCCATAGCGTCGGCGCGTATTGTACAGCTCTTTGGAGCACCACCCTTGGCGTTCGTTTCTTGCGTGTCGTTTCGGCGGCCTCCACCCCCGTGGACATCTGGATAACCTTGCCCGAACCCGCTAGAATGCTGGAACGCTCAACAGGGTAGAATTCCGATGGCTTTTCAAGGTCGTTTCCCGCCTGGGGAAAGACGATTGGTTTATATTCTCATTGAGCTTCTGGCTTTCACAGTCTGCCCGGATGCGGCTTCTCTTGCCGCTTCACCGAGAGAAGCAAAATTCGAGCTTCGAGGAAAAGTGGTCCTTCCGTCAGGTTTCCCTCCCGAAGCCGACGCTACGAGTGTGATCCTGGAAGGAGCCACCTTTCCTTTTTCGAAAAAATCGGGAATTCGGCCTTCCGGAGATTTCCGTTTCAAGGATCTCAAGGCCGGAATGTACCGACTGATCATCAGAGTGGAACGATGGGGCTCACAGGAGGTTTCCGTGGATCTCGGGCCGAGCACAACGGACGAAAAGGGCCGTATGATCCGCGAGTTCGTCTTCCGACCGGACCCTGCGAGCGACGCGGGTGCGACCGTTTCCTGGGACCAGCTCAGCGTAGACTGGCGCGCCCAAAGAGCTCTGGCGGAAGCGGAAGAGCTTCTGGGGAAACACGAAGAAGAAAAGGCTGTTCGTCGCCTAAAGGAAGCCCTCCGAATTTCTCCCCATTACGCCGCCGCCTGGAATCGCCTGGGGACGATTCACTTCCTCAATCGCCGCTACGCCGAAGCACGTGACTGCTTCTTGGAGGCACTCCGCTACGAGCCTTCGCAATACGCAGCCACGGTGAATCTTGGCGCCGCGTATCTAGAACTTTTTGAACCATACAAGGCGCTGGAATGGAATCTGAAGGCGACTGAGGCACGGCCGAACGATCCTCTCGCCCACAGTCAACTCGGCCAGACATACTTTGTTTTAGGCCGTTTTATAGAAGCGGAAGCGGAGCTGAAGAGAGCAAAAGAACTGGATCCGGCGCATTTCTCGCACCCACAACTGGTTTTGGCCGAGATCTATCGACAGCGCGGGGATTATGCCGCTGCTGCAGCCGAGCTCGAAGATTTCTTAGCACAGCACCCCGACAATCCGTCGGCCGATGCCGTAAAGAGTTACCTGGAAGCCCTCAGGCGGAAAGCGGCGGATGAGAACGCCCCGGAAGGAAAGTGATGACCCGGCTTGCGGTAGAGGGGTAGGCACCCCACCTCTCCGTATCCACCATCGGACAGTCTACGCCTTATTCCGGAGAACTGACCGTGAAATGAATCCGGACGGTTCGGATATTTTTCAGAGAACCTTCTTGATTGCAGGCAGTTTCCCCACAGTTGCCCGCGAACCCGCCAGGCCGAGTCCTAAGCCGTTACAATGCAAAGGAACGATGGCAATGAAACCGCAACCTGCGGGTTTTCCTCCCAATCTAATGAGATCTGGTTAGATTGAATAAGAACACGAGGGATCTGATGCAGAAACAACGATTCTTGCTCCTCGCCATTGCAGCTTTATTGTTGGCGCTTGTGGGCTTAAGCACGTACCTGATTTTCCGCGAGATTGACCGTGTCCAACAGCAGGTCGCCAAGACCGAACAAGGTCTTGCGGACCACCAAGATCAGCTGAACAACCTTACGCAGCGGCTCGGCGAAGTCGAGCAGGGGGTTCGCCAAGCTACGGAGTTCGCGCACAGTACGGCGGAAAGTTGGGCCCGAGCGGAGCTGGAACGGCAGCGCTTGGCTCTCGAGGTCGAGGAAGCGAAAGCGGCCGAGCAAGAAGCCCGTTGGCAAGCCGACGTGGCTCAGCGTGAACTGGACGAGCTCCGCCGCCAGCGGGAACGGGAAATCGAGCGACTGCAGAAAGCACTCAACCAAATCGTCGAGACGAGGCGAACGGCTCTCGGACTGGTCATGAATCTGGGCTCTGACACGATCAACTTCGACTTCGATAAAGCGGATTTACGACCCAAGGAGAGGGAACTGCTGAGCCGGATTGTGGGAGTCTTGTTAACCTGGCAGGGCTACCGTGTGCAGATCTGGGGCCATACGGACGACATCGGCAGTGACGAATACAATCTAGAGTTATCGCAACGACGAGCCAAGGCAGTCAAGAATTACCTAGTCGAGGCAGGAATCGACCCTTCAATCATTACCACCAAGGGATTCGGCAAATCCCGCCCACTGGTCCCCGGTAGGACACCGGAAGCCCGTGCAAAGAATCGCCGTGTCGAGATCGGAATCGTCGACACGGCGATTACCTACCAGGGACCAGTCAAGTCTGATTCTGACCGGGGACCAAACTGAGGTTCGGTCTACCAGCGGTTCCGACGATCAGGACGACCGCCGCCCCCGCCGCCGGTTCCTCTGGAAGTCCGTGGTCTGGCCTCATTAACGGTGAGGGAGCGACCTTCATACTGCGTACCATTGAGTCGCTCAATCGCTTCGTTCGCCTCCGCCTCGTTACTCATTTCGACGAATCCAAACCCCCGCGACCGACCCGTCATTCTGTCGGTTACAATCCTGGCTGATTCCACCGTTCCATGAGCAGAAAACAATTCTTCGAGCTCCTTGTCCGAGGTGGAATACGGCAACCCACCAACGAAAATCCTCTTGTTACTCATCGGTCCTCCGAGACTGCTTCGTCTTACCTTTCTCGCTGGGGGGTACGAACGCAGGGGCACGAGAGGAGCGCCAAACTGGGGTCGAACCTCACACGAAAGGTTGGACGAACACTTCGATAAAATAATGAACGATAAAACAACAACTCCGCCTACAACAAAGACAAAAGCAATTTACCAACCTCCGTCACCGCTGTCAAGAGACAGTTCGTCGAGACATTAGCGGGGAGGGAAGGACCGAGACACTGGCGCGAACCTTCACAGGTCGACTAAAATGTTGAGAAACCGGCTGGGAGCCGAGTTAACGGCTTCAGAAGGACGATGATGCCAGACGAACCGGCTGTGACGATTGACAATCGGGCGCGCGCGGTGCTTCGAGGGCTCATCCGGGAGTACGTTTGCTGCGGCCAACCGGTAGGATCCCGCCGCTTAGCTAAGGTCTATCCCGAAAAGTTGAGCCCGGCAACGCTGCGTAACGTAATGGCGGACCTGGAGGAGGCCGGATTTCTCGAGCAGCCGCACGTTTCGGCGGGACGTGTCCCGACGCCTGCCGGCTATCGTTATTATGTCAACAGCTTGATGCGGCGCAGGCAGTTGTCCCAAGAGGAATTGGGGACTATTCGGCAAGCATTGGAGCAGGAGAGGGACCCCGAAGCCCTTATGGACCGCACCAGTCGCTTGCTGGCTTCGCAGACCAACAGCATCGGCATCGTGCTGGCTCCATCGCTTTCGAAGAGCGTCCTTTGGCACATCGAGTTCCTTCGCTTAGCACGCGATCGTCTGCTGGTGATCCTGGTCAGCCAGTCCGGGTTGGTGCAGCACCGCCTGGTCACGGTGCCGGAGACACCTCCCCAAGCCGAGCTGGACGAGGCTTCACGCTACTTGATCGAGCACTTTCGAGGGTTGACCCTTTTGGAAATCCGAACCCGCCTCCAACAAATGATGCGGCAAGACCAGACGACTTATGATCGCCTGTTGAGAAATGTCGTCCTCCTTGGCACCACCACCTTACCGGATGAACTGCTCGAAAAGGAGGATCCCACACAGATCTACGTGGACGGAGCTTCACGTGTCGCGCAGCGATTGGACGACCCCGACATCTATCGTTTGGCTTCCATTCTGCAAACTCTCGAGGAAAAGCGAAGGATTCTTGAAATCCTCTCCTACTGCCTCCAGAGCGAGGGAAAAGAGCCGTTTGTCACCATAGGTCTGGAGAAGTGCGTGCCTGAAATGAACCAATGGACGGTGATCGTGGCCCGATTCCAGTCGGAACAAGGGAATCAGGGAGCCGTCGGCGTCTTGGGGCCGGCCCGCATGGAATACGACAGGACCATCAGCTTGGTTGATTATGTCGCTCAAACGGTGAACTCCCTCATGGGCCGCAACTAGCGGATTCCGGACGCAGGCTTGCATCCGTTCTCTTGGGATCTTACGAAATCAACCGAGGAAACAATCAAACCAGCCTACGCGCGGGCGGGCGAACGAGCCGCCCGCCTTAGTATGAGAGCGATGCGACGGGAGATGAAGACCGATACGGTGGATTTCAAAGATTCGGAAGCGAGGGCGGCTGGCCGAGCCGCGAGTGATTCTCAGGAGACGATCCAAGCTGGGACTCGAGCCGATGACCGGGAGCAACTCGAGCGTCGACTGCAGCAGCTCGAAAGGGAGCGTGACGAATACCTCGAGCTGCTGCAGCGGACCCGGGCTGAGTTCGAAAATTATCAACGAAGGGTGGCTCAGGAAAGAGAGGAAATCCGCGCAGCGGCTCAGGCCGAGTTGATTGCTCAGATACTGCCTGTGGTGGATGCATGTGAGCGCGGTCTGGCCCACATGCTGGAAGAGGCGTCAGCGACCGACCGGAGCTATGTGGAAGGTTACGAGCTCCTGCTGCGAGAGTTGAAAGCGTTCTTGGAAAAGCACGACGTGGAGGAAGTTCCCGGAGTCGGTGCGGATTTCGACCCGAATGTGCACGAAGCCGTGATGCGAGAGCTGACCACCAGTGCTCCCGAGAATCAGATTCTTGAGGAGTTCCGTAAGGGTTACCGCCGAGGCGGGCGCTTGCTGCGTCCTTCCCAAGTAAAAGTCGCAGTCCGTCCCGACGGCGCCGACGGTTCTTCTCGGTAAAATACCGCGGGTAGGTTCCATGGGCCCACCCACCGAAGGGAGAGCGCCTTGAAGAAAGACTATTACGAAATTTTGGGGGTGCGCCGGGACGCGACGGCACAGGACATCAAGAGCGCCTACAGGAAACTCGCGGTCAACTATCATCCTGATAGGAATCCGGGAGACCCGGCGGCGGAGGAAAAGTTCAAGGAGGCTGCGGAAGCTTACAGTGTGCTAGGTGACCCCGAGAAGCGGGCGCAATACGACCGATTCGGTCACTCCGGACTGGGAGGCGACTTCAGCGGGTTCGATGCCGATATCTTCGCCGACTTCGGGGACATTCTGGGAGACTTCTTCGGCTTCGGTGACCTGTTTGGAGGCTCACGGAGGCGGAGCCGGTCGCATCGCGGAACCGATCTACGCTACGACCTGACCGTCGAGTTCGAAGACGCCGTCTTCGGAACCAAGGCCAAACTACGAATCCCGCGCACCCAAACTTGCAACCATTGCCAGGGAACCGGCGCCGATCCGAAACACGGTACCGAGGTCTGCACCACCTGCGGCGGCCACGGCCAGGTCCGATTCCAGCAGGGCTTCTTCGTCATCAGCCGCGAGTGTTCGGCATGCCGAGGCACGGGCCGGATTGTTCGCGAGCCGTGCCCTGAATGCAAGGGGCAGGGACGCATTCAGAAAGAGCGGGTACTGGAGGTGCGCGTCCCTGCCGGGGTCGAGACCGGCACGCGGCTGAGAATCGCCGGCGAGGGTGACGCCGGATATCAAGGAGGGCCTCCCGGAGACTTGTATGTCAGCATCCAGGTCAAAGACCATCCTTTCTTCCGCCGTCAGGGAGACGATCTGCTGTGTGAAGTTCCGATTAATTTCGCTCAGGCGGCACTGGGGTGTGAAATCAAAGTGCCCACCCTTGAAGGTGATCATGTTCTTAAGATTCCCCCCGGTACTCAGTCCGGAACCGTGTTTCGGCTTCGCGGAAAGGGCGTTCTGAATCTCAACGGAATGGGACGCGGAGACCAGCTGGTCAAAGTGGTCGTACGGACCCCAAAGAAACTTTCGGATCGTGCCCGGGACTTGCTGAAGGAGCTGGCGGAAGAGCTGGGACCGGCCGACGAGCCGGAGACCGAGGAAGGCTTTTTTAGTCGCGTAAAGGATATGTTCTCGTAATCCATTGACCAATATTCACTTCAGCCGAAAACCAGCTGGCTACTATTGCCTGGAAATCGAGGTCCCGGAGGTCCGTGCGGAACGGGTGTACGAATGGTTGGCCGAACTGGGCGGGTTGGGATGGGAAGAGTTCTCCGATGGTGAAAACCTTCGCGTGTTGGCCTATTTTCCCGCAGGGCCTTCCTGGGAACGCCGGCAGTTGACCATGGCGAATCAGTTCCGGGATCTGGTGGGAGCCACCGCCCGACTGCGCTTTCATAGGCTGACCTACGACCCCACCGAATGGGTGCAGCAATTCAAGGCACATTTTCACGGTTTCCAAGTGGCCGACTCCTTCTGGATACGACCACCCTGGGAACCGCCGGCATTACCTCCACTTCTCGACCTGTGTATCGAGCCCGGCCACGGCTTCGGCACCGGAACACACGAGTCAACCCGGCTGGCGCTAACCCTGCTGGTCGAACCCGTACGGAACGCTCGGGCAATCCTCGACGTTGGGACCGGGAGCGGCATTTTGGCGGTCGCCGCCGCCAAGTTGAATCCTTCCGCTTCGGTCGTCGCGCTCGACATCGATCCTCTGGCGGCGAGCGAAGCGTTGCGAACGTGCGATCTGAACAAGGTAGGCAATGTCCTCATAGCGGTTGGAGGACCCGAGGTTCTCAGGGCGAACTTTGATATCACCTTGGCCAACCTGACGGCTTCCTTGCTGTCGAGCTTGCGACGTCGTCTCGCGACCCTAACCCGATCGCACTTAGTGCTTTCGGGAATTACGGAAGACGAACAACCTCTTGTGGAGGAAGCCTTCCGAGATTGCGGCTGGACGGTGCGGCGTACCGCCGCCGAAAATGACTGGCGGGCAATGGAGATGGTCCCATGCACCGGATCCTGACAAGCCGGATCGAGGAAGACAGAGTCGCTTTGACTCCGGAGGACTTTCACCATTTGGTCCGGGTTCTGCGCCTACGTGAAGGGGACGAATTTGAGGCCGTAACGGGAGACGGGCACAGATTCCTTTGCCGACTTGAGCGGGCGGGTACGGCCTGGTGGGGACGAATCCAGAGGGCGGCTTACGATCCTCGCGAGTCGCCTTTTCGCATTCACCTCGCACCGGCGCTCATTAAGTGGGAACGCTTCGAATGGATCCTCCAGAAGGGGGTGGAACTGGGCGTCGCTTCGTTTCATCCTATCCTCAGCGAGCGAACTTCCTCCACACGGCATGGCGGGTACTGTCCCCGGAAACTGGAACGCTGGCACCGCATTCTCCAGGAAGCCCTCAAGCAGTGTGGGCGAGGCTGTCTCCCCCGGCTCGAGGAACCGACCCCTCTGGCGGCCGTGCTGGAGCGGCTCGCCAAACACCCCATTGTGTTCCTGGATGAGAACACGCACCGGCCGCTTCAACAACGAGTTGAGGAGCTCGTCGGCTGTCAAGAATGCCTTCTTCTGGTCGGGCCCGAAGGAGGCTGGGACGAACGCGAGCGTACCCTTGTCCGGATGAAAGGCGTTCCTCCGGTCGGCTTGGGACCTCGCATCCTTCGAGCCGAGACGGCGGCTGTCGCCGCCTCCACAATCCTGCAGTACTCGTTGGGCGACCTTGGGCGGGGGATCTCCACCCCCGAAACCCCCGGCGAAAGTGAGCGGGAGAAACCGATCGAGGATTGACGAAACGCGCGTCGACCCTTAGACTCCCGACACCATGCGGCATGCGGCTTGGTTATTTCTTGTTTCTTTGGCGATTCAGGTTGCGTCGGCCTTCGCGCAAATCCGACCCTTGGTCACGGAACCGGCCGCAATTATCGACAAGGACGTACTGAGAATCGAAGCAGGTTTCGAGTTTCTCCAAGACGTAGAGCTGCGACATTCAGGCCTGGAGGGAGATCTTACGCGACTTGGTTCCTTGGGACTACGCTACGGCGCCGGGACCAGGGTCGAGATTGGGATTTTCTGGACGGTTCGGCAGTTTCTCAACGTCGATCATCGTTTCCCGGCTCCATTGTCGTCAGCGCTTAATTTCTCGGGGAACTCCACTTCCGATGTCGGCAATGCTGTCCTGGCCACCAAGCTCGCCCTACTGAGAGAGGGCCCGAGGCGCCCGGCGATTTCTTTCCGGTTCGCCACCGAGCTGCCCAACGCCAGTACCGAGAAAGGCATTGGCGTGGATGAAACGAACTTCACGGCCGAAGTCCTCACCGAGAAGAGATATCGAGGGCTCCGGCTCATTGGCAACGTGGGACTGGCAATTCTCGGCGATCCTCTGACACCCGGGGCCCAGGACGATCTGTTGACCTACGGCTTGGCGACGGTCCTTCCCGTCGCCAATGATTTAAACCTTGTCTGCGACTGGCACGGTCGCACCGGAGCGGGCGGAGTTGGAACCGAAGATCAGTCTACTGTGCGTCTCGGCGTCCAGATACGATCCGGCAATTTCCACTGGGATGGAGGACTCCTTCTAGGGCTGCTGGACACGGACCCCAAGACGGGAGTCATCGTCGGTTTGTCTTACGATTTCGACTTGAGCGGAGAACCCTGACACCTCTAGCGCACCAACCAAGTACCGCTCCGCCGGGAGGTCTTCGCGGGCGGGTCGAGCCGAGCTCTCACAATTTCAAGGTTGTAGGGAACCCTCGATGCGGTGAAGCACAGACGGGCGGAGAACTCCCCGCTACAGAAGAATCTTCCCTGTTGCGGGATCGACGTGAGCCCACGCGATCCGCCTCCACCTTCGGATTTCATGTTGTACGGACGGATATTGCCGCCGAGGGTCCCGGGACCGCTTCGAAAGTGCAAGCGTGCGGCCCGGAGAGCGCTCACCATATCTCCGTAGGCAGTACGCGGCGCGTAAGCCCGCATCAGCTGCAACCGGAAGTGCTTCCGCAATTCGTACAGACGTAGCAGGCGCCGTTACGCTGCATCAGATTCCCACAATTCATGCACGTAGGAGAATCCGCCTGCCGGGCCTCAGACAGCAGACGTTTGCCCGACTCGCCGCCGTTCTTGGGCCCCGGCTCGACCATCGCCACCTGAATGCCGTTCTCCGTCGTACCGTTCATCCGAACTTGATGAATGCCGAGAGCCTCCTGAGCCTCCGGGTCAAGGTAGCGGGACGCGAGGTAACGGACAACGTAATCCGGTATCGAGCTGGCGAAAGGAATCTGTGGGTTGTCGGTAAATCCCGCCGGCTCAAAACTCATGTGAGCAAACATCCGAACGTAGTCCTCAAGCGGCACACCCCTCTGTAATCCCATGGAAATGGCGATCGCCCAGGCCATCGCCATCCCCTGCAACGTCGAACCCTGCTTGGCGAAATTGAGAAAGATCTCACCCAGCATGCCGTCGTCCGGATACATCCCCATGGTCAGGAATCCCTTGAAACCGCGAATGCGGAACTCGTGTTGGTAAGCCGGGTGATCCTTCGGCATGTTCCGGTGGATCCGCACTCCCTCTCGTGCTTTCGGTTCCTTGTTCGAAAGGGGCTGGACCGCTTTGCAGCCGTCCCGGTAGATGGAGATCGACTTCATCCCCGCCTTCCAGGCGTCGATGTAGGCGTTCATGATCTCCTCGACCGAGGCTTCATTAGGAAGATTCACGGTCTTTGAGATGGCACCGGACAAAAAGGGCTGGACCATGCCGCACATTCGGATATGGCCCATGTAGTGGATCGAGCGCGTCCCGTTAACGGGTCGGTCCGCGCAGTCAAATACGGGCAGGTGTTCCGCCCGCAAATGCGGAGCACCTTCGATCATTTCCTTCTCTTCCAAGTAGTTGAGAATGTCCTGGATCTGCTCGTCGCTGTAGCCGAGGCGCCGCAAAGCCAGTGGAATCGTTTGGTTGACGATTTTCAGGCTCCCTCCGCCCACCAGCTTCTTAATCTTCACCAACGAAAAATCAGGCTCAATGCCGGTGGTGTCGCAATCCATCATGAACGCGATGGTTCCGGTTGGAGCCAACAACGTAACCTGAGCATTGCGAAATCCGTGGTCGGTACCACGGGTGATGGCCTCCTCCCAAACTTCCATAGCTGCGTGTAGCAGATCCATCGGCACGAGAGCGGAGTTGATGCGGCCCAAGGCTTCTCGGTGCTTATGAATCACGCGCAACATCGGAATGCGGTTCTCGGTGAACCCCGGGAACGGTCCCTTAGCCTCAGCCATCTCAGCGCTGGCACGATAGGCTTCGCCGGTCATGAGAGCGGTGAC
>Ga0116188_1000593_pt1 | contig 35317 bp, 26 predicted proteins | sample AD_JPNTR2_MetaG_FD_89807 | JGI IMG/M metagenome (GOLD analysis project Ga0116188, IMG submission 89807) | Active sludge microbial communities of municipal wastewater-treating anaerobic digesters from Japan - AD_JPNTR2_MetaG | ecosystem: Engineered > Bioreactor > Anaerobic > Digestate | place...
GCTGCCATAAAATAATTTATTTCATCAACAACATTTTTGTAACTTTAGTTGAGTTTCCAAAGTTTACAACGCAGTAGTAAATACCGCTATTTAAATTGTTTGCGTTAAAGTTTAATTGCTTCATTCCAGCTTCTTGGTAGCCTTCAAATAATGTTACAACTTCTTGTCCTAAGCTGTTGTAAACTTTTACGCTTACATTACCAGCTGTTGGAATTGCATAGCTTATTGTTGTTGCCGGATTAAATGGATTTGGATAATTTTGCATTAATGTTAATACTTTTGGTAAAGTAGCATTTACTTCAATTGTATGTGAATATGTAAATTTACCATCGTTATCTACTTGTTTTAATCTGTAGGAAACTTTGCCAAAGTTTTGAGAGTTATCTGTAAATTCGTAGCTGTTTGAAATGTTGGAATTACCTTTACCATCAACAAAACCTAAAGTAATCCAGCTATTGCCAGTATTTTTTTCTACATAAAAGCCTTTGTTGTTTAATTCTGTAGCGGTATTCCATACAAGTTTTACTTTACCATCAACTAATTTGTAGGTGAATAATGATAGTTCTACAGGGAGAGGAGCTTGTGACCAGCTATTAGCAACACGAAGATTGGAGATGTCCATTGCAGGTAAACCTGAAGCTTGGCGAATAGCAATAGATGATACATTTCCTATGGCACCTGAACCATTAACAGTAAAAGTTGGTGTTGGCTCTGTTGAATTTGAGAGATCAGGATCTACAAATAAAGCTAGATTTCCAGTATTTCTATCTAATTTTACAACAATGCAGTGTGTGTTATTATCATAATTTGTTGAAGCCCAAGAAGCTGTATTAGAATTACTTATACTAAATTGGATATTAGTGCCATCACTTTTAGCAAATAAACGTGCACACCAGTCGCCAGTACTAGCTAAATTCCCATCAGGATCAAGAAACATAAAATATGCGCCTGTAGAATTTGAAGGAGTTACTTTAATTAAAAATGAATAATAAACATATTGTGATGTAATTGCAGTAAATGATTTATAAACATCTTCAGAGTTTGAACCATTAATTGTAATTTTATTTCCTACACCAGAATTAGGATAATTTGAATAAGTTAATGCACCAGAAGTAATTTGAATTTGGTTTGCAGTGCCGCTATAACTAGTCCAACTGTTATAACCGTTTAAATTACCAGTTGCAGTGAAATTTTCCACTAGAACTGCAGCATCAGATACTTTTTCTGTATAACCAGTAGTTTGTGAAAATAGTACAGAAAAACAAACTAAAACAACGAAAAGAAAAACTCCTTTTTCATAAAAACTCCTTTAAATTTGTTAAAAAATTTTTAGTTTTTTACAATAAGTTGGGAAATTATTTCTTATTACAACAACGGGATTTTTCACTGTGCCATCTTTATCTACAATAAACTCAACTTTAACTTTTTCAGCTCCAACAACGATGCTAATAGATGAAAAATAAAGAAATAAGGTTGTTAAAAATAACTTTTTCATAGTAGAACCTCCATATTTAGATTGTTAAAAATTTTTAATTCTTAAAAAACAATAATTTGTTTAATAATTTTTGTAAAATGTTGTTAAAAAATTTTATAAAACTGTTATTATTTATTTGTGTTTATGGTGTAACCTCCATATTCATTTTAAAAAAAAGTTTTTTTGCGAAAGTAAAAAGATTTTATTTTGCAAACTTAATATAGAAAATAATTGTTAAGATACAATAATAATTTTGTTATGTAATGATAAACTTAAAGTGATACCAAATAAATAAAGTTTTGGCTAAAATAGTAAGAAAAAAAATGTGAAAATAAATATTGACTTTAAAGAGAATATTAGTTAACTTAATAGCTTTTTTTTTAAATTCTGGAATTATGGGTGTGGCTGTCGTCTCGATACGCTCTCCGCTAACGCTCGGAACACTCGACAACCGGGATACACCACTCACGGTCATCGAGTGATGGCGAAGCCATCGTATCGAGATAGATTTCGGCAATTCATGATGTTCGTGGCAGATTATTTCAAAAATTGATATATTTAGCCACAAATTCCACTAATCATCACAAATTAATATACACGAAATTTAATTACAGTTCAATGATAAATAGTAAGTTATAAAAAAAAATGAAAATCCATGTGTTTTATCCCGCCTAAATCCCCCCTTAATAATGGGGGATTTAGGGATTATGAAAACTTAGCAAATCTACTATCAGTTTTAGTTGTATTAAAAGTCCTCCTTTAGTAATGGGGGATTTAGGGGGGATTAAACACTCGGCGTTCGATTTCATTTAAAAAAATATCCCTTTACCTTATAATTTGCATATCACTAACAAAATATTTAAATTATAAGTTAATAATCATAATATTTGCATTAGGAGAAGTTAATGCGAAAGTTACCCATAGGCATACAAACATTTACAGATATCAGAAAAGATAATTATTTTTATGTTGATAAAACAAAAGAAGCCTATGAGTTAATAACCAATTATAAATATGTATTTCTTTCCCCTCCACGCAGGTTTGGTAAATCATTATTCCTCGATACATTAAAATGCATATTTGAAGGAAGATAAGAATTATTTGAGGGTTTATATATTTATGATAAATGGAATTGGAAAGAAACTTATCCAGTGGTGCATATAAGTTTATCTGGAGATTTTAGAAATTCCAAAAATATTTAAAGTAGAATAAAATAAGATTTTAAGAAGTAATAGTAAGAGATTAAAAATTGATGACATTCAATCTGATTCATATATTAATTATTTTGAAGAGTTGATAGAAAATATATATGAGAAATATCAAAAGAAAATAGTGATACTTGTAGTTGAATACGATAAACCGATATTGGATAATATAGAAGATCTTGATAGAGCGAATCAGATAAGAGAAACATTAAAGTTGTTATATACTGTAATAAAAGAAATGGATCAATACATACGTTTTGCATTTTTTACAGGAGTGACAAAATTTGTAAAAGCAGGAATATTTAGCGGCTTGAATATGCTCAAAGCTATAACATTAAGTCCAGATTTTGGTAATATTTGTGGATATAGACAGGAAGATGTAGAAAAGTTATTAAAAGAGTATAATGCAGATGTAGATTTAGAAAAAGTTAACGAATGGTATAATGGATATTATTGGTTAAAGGAAAGATTATATAATCCATTTGATATAATACTTTTTATATCGGAAAACTTCAATTAAGAAGATTACTGGTTTACAACGGGCACGCCAACATTTTTAATAAAATTGATAGAAAAGAATAATTATTATTTGCCGCAGCTTTCAAAACTCGAAATCAAAAAAAGTTTATTGGATAGTTAAGAAGTAGAAAATATAGATTTAACAGTAATATTGTTTCAATCAGGATACCTTACTATAAAAGAAGAAAGTGAAACAAGTATAGGAAAATTTTTCAAATTAGGATTTCCAAATAAGGAGGTAAGAAATTCATTTAATACATTTATATTGAGCGAATTGAACAAGGATACACGTGTATCGGAAAATTCGAAGAGATTAAGCAAAACAATAGAGAGTGGAAATTTAGAAGAAGTAAACGCAACATTTTCAAGCATATTTTCATCAATACCGTATAATAACTATGTAAATAATAAGATATATGAATATGAAGGCTATTATTCTACAGTAATATATTTATATTTACAAGCAATGGGCTATGAGATAATAGGCGAAGATGTAACGAATAGAGGTAGTATAGATTTAACACTGTTTCATAGAAACGCAATATATTTATTTGAATTTAAGGTAGAAAAAGGTAAGGATGCATTGGAGCAACTAAAGTCTAAAAATTACCACTTAAAATATATAAGTGATGAACGGCCGATATATCTTGTAGGGATAAATTTTGATCCAGAGACAAAGAATACAAGTGATTTTAATTATGAAAGAGTTAAGTAGAAAAATTAAAATAAAAAAAAAAGTTGATGTTATTGCAGTAATGATTATTCAATTAGGTTTATTACCGTTTTCATTAGTATATTTTATTCCTAATAATTAGTGAAACTTGCAGCTAATTATCTGTTTTATAGGTTCAAATACTGCACAATTTATAAGATATATACTAAAATATATTTGCAATAATAAAAAAAAAAAATTATATTGTAAAAAATAAAGAATATATATCTTGTGGTGGTTAAACATACATATGCTTATTTAATGAATGTAACGCAATTGAATGAAATTAATAAAGTGTTATGTAAAAGTAAATTAAATATTAAATTTTGTGTATAATAAATCACATACTTGACTTATTAATATTTATTGTTTATATTGCAAGTAACATTTACCCAAATTAATTTAGGAGATTAAGTCATGAAAAAGTTATTTCAGTTAGCAGTTATTTTAGGTATCGTAATCATTTATGTTGGTTGTGGCGGTTCAAAACACAATTTGCCAGCAACAACAGAAGGTGATGAACCAGAATGGTTTATAAATGTACCTGAAGATCCTAATATTCTTTTTGCAGCTAAAACTGCTACATCAAGAGATAAACAATTAGCAGTTGACAAAGCTGTTCAAGATGCGAGAGCAGAAATTGCTAAGCAGTTAGAAGTAAAAGTTCAAGGTCTCGAAAAAAGATTTGTTGAAGAAACAGGAATTGGTGAAGATTCACAATTATTAGATCAATTTACAAAAGCTAATAAAACAGTTGTAAATCAAAGCCTTATTGGTAGCAAAATTGAAAAACAAAAAACAGTTAAAGATGGTAATACTTACAGAGCATATGTATTAGTAAAATTACCATTAGGTGCTGCTAAAGAAGCATTGTTGCAACAAATTAAACAAAATGAACAAATTTATACTAGAGTTCGTGCTTCTCAAACATTCCAGGAACTCGATAAAGAAATTGAAAAAATGCAAGGAAAATAATCTTTGAGCTATATTTATAAAATAATAATAGCTTTAAGTATTTATCAGTTATCTTTAAGTCAAACTTTACCGAAATGGTTTATAGAGCAAGGGCAAATCCCTTGCTCTGTTGTTGTTGTACAATTTTCTAAACCTTACTATAAAGATTCTATAAAACCATACATCAAATTCCATGCTGCAAAAAAATTTGCTAGTGAAAAAAAATCTTATTTATCAGGCGCTTTTATTAATTGGAAAACTGAAGCTGGAAATTATGCCGTATCCGGCTATCAAAAATTTGGGTTCGATACTCTTTTATTTGTTCAATATCTTAAAAAAGAGCCCAAAATTTATGATTATTTTGTAACACCTAATAATTCTTTCTTCGCTTTAGTTTCTTACGACGATTGTTCTATTCCAAAATCTTTTTTTGAAAAAGTAAAATTTGAAAAAAAACCTGCCAGATGGCTCGAAAATCTACCAGATGAAAAAGGTTATACTTATATTGTTGGTTCCTGTGATAAGTATTACTATGACTATCGTACATGGGAGGAAGCAGAAAAGCACGCCATGAAACAATTAGCTATTACTAAGTTTTCTCAAAATGCTGCGCTTATGAAAACCGAAAATAATGTTGGCGATGAACAACAAAGGCAAGAATTTACTGCAACTCTTATGGATTACAAAGTTATATCACGATGGATAGATTATAAAAATGGTATTTATTACATCTTGGTCCGCATTAAATCTTAATTTTCTTTTCTTTTATCTTTAAATTCAAAAAAAAAATTATTATATTGGATTTTTAATAAATTAATAATAATTAAGGAGACCAATAATGAAAAAGTACTTATTTTTGGCTATAATTGCATCTATGTTTTTAGGTTGTTCAAGTTCTCAAAAGTTATCTTATGTTGATACTCGTTTTGGTAGATACGAATTTAACCCATCGAATGAGAAATATTTTGTTACTTCTAATGAAGGTTTTATCACTTATAAATTATTCGAAAATACAAAACTTAAATTTTATAAAGAAACTGTTGTTGAAATTGAAAATATTATTAAAAATGAATTTTATGACTATTGTAAGAAAAATAAAGTAAATATATCACAAGAAAAAATTGATGAAATATCTTATAATTTTGTGAAAAATTATAATTATCATTATAGACCAGTAAATTCAAGAATGGATACTTTGTCAACGAATAAATATTCTTACTATGTAGTTTATAAAATTGATAAAAGCGATATTAGAACTAAACTTTATGAATTTATGAAAGAAAAATACCCTGAATATATAACTTTAGAGGTAGAAAAATATTTTGCAAAAAAATAATATTTAAAGATTTTGCCTTTATGGCATAAAAAATGTATAAAAATAATAAAAATAATTAATTTATATGGATGAGAATAATCTTTTACTTGAGGCTCAAGAACTTATTAATAACAAAAAATTAGATGATGCTGAAGAGATATTAAAGCAAATTATATTTTTTAATTCTAAAAATATTCAAGCGCTTAAGTTGCTTTCTATTTTATATTATGAGCAAAATAATATAGATTTTGCTTTAAATCTTCTGGAGAGAATAGTAATAATTAATCCAGAAAATGATGAAATATATAATCTTATAGGTGTTATTTTAGGTAAAAGCAACAAACATTACGAAGCTGAAAAGTATTTTAAAAAAGCCTTAAAACTCAAACCTGATTCTAAAGAATATATTAAAAATTATGCTCTATCACTTACTTTCCAAAATAAGGTTGAAGAAGCCGTTAATACATATAAAAAATTATTAAATGAGTATCCTGACGATCCTGTTATTTGGAACGATTTTGGCTATCTATTACAAAATATCTGTTTTTACAAAGAAGCAAAAGAATGTTTTGAACGGGCAATTTCTATTGATTATAATTTTGCTCTTGCACACTGGAATTTATCTTTAGTTTTATTAAGAGATAAAGATTTCCAGAATGGTTTTGTAGAATATGAGTGGGGTTTCAACTGTGGTCATCGAACAATAAGAAAATTTTCCAAACCAAGATGGAATGGAGAAGAATTATATAATAAGGTTTTGCTTGTAACACATGAACAAGGTTTTGGTGATTTTATATTTTTTTCGAGATATCTTAAATATTTAAAAGAGGTGGGCATTTATTTTATATTAGAAGTTCCTAAGGAGTTATTCTTTTTATATAAAACTGCAGAAGGTATTACTGATCTGGTTATAATGGAAGATAATGCAGCTGAGCCAAAAATACATTATGATTATTATTTGCCTATAGCATCATTACCATTTGCCCTTAATATGTTTGATTCAACAAACTTACCCGAACCTATTAAATTTGAAGATTACAATAAGCAAGAAGATGGAATTTATAGAGTTGGGATTTGTTGGAAAGGTAGCCAATTACATAGAAGCGATTTATATCGTTCGATACAAATTGAAAAATTTGATATACTATTTGATACACCTGGTATTGTCTTTTATGCACTTTCAAAAAATATTACTCAAGATGAAAGTATATATTTATTTAAAAATAGATTTAACACAGAAATTCAATTCGCTAATGACTTTTTAGCTACATATTATTTACTAACAGATTTAGATTTGGTGATTACTGTAGATACTGCTGTAGCACATTTGGCAGGTTCTATGGGTAAGGCTGTTTGGCTATTATTGCAATATAATTCTGATTGGCGCTGGTTTAATGATACACGAATTACAAAATGGTATCCCAACACAAAAATTTATAAGCAAAATGTAGGTGAAAATTGGGATAATGTACTTGATAGAGTAAAAAATGATTTTCAACGAATGTTTGGTGCTATATGAATAATGAAAACTTAAATGAAAATCAAAAATCTCAAAATAAAAGAGATAACTCAAATAAAAAAAAGTATTTTCGTACAAATAATAAAGTTTTAACTAATATTAAAAAAGAAAATTTTCCACAGAAAAGTAAAGATACAAATAATCAAATAAAAAATACTTCTCCTTTAATATCTATTGTGATACCACTTTATAACGAAGAAGAATCTTTGAAAGAATTATATAATAGCATAATAGAAGTGGTAAAACAAAACCGTCTAAATTATGAAATTATATTTGTTGATGATGGCAGTACGGATGGGTCTTTAAATATTATTAAGGCAATTACTAAAATAAACCCAAAAGTAAAATATATAAGTTTTAGACAAAATTATGGTAAATCTGCTGCATTAAACGAAGGTTTTAAAATTGCTCAGGGTGATTTTGTGGTTTCAATGGATGCAGATTTGCAAGACGACCCTGCTGAAATTCCTAACCTTCTTAAAAAAATTAATGAAGGTTATGATATTGTATCGGGATGGAAAAAAGATAGGAAAGACTCATTTGTTAAAAATAAAACATCTAAATTTTATAATTTTGTAACAAGGCTGGTGAGTGGTATTAAATTACATGATATGAATTGTGGTCTAAAAATTTACAGAAAAGAAGTTGTTAAATCAATTGAGCTATATGGAGAGTTCCATAGATATATACCTGTTTTAGCTAAATGGCATGGTTTCAAAAAAATTACGGAAATACCTGTAAGACATCAGGCAAGAAAATACGGAGTTACTAAATTTGGACTTTCGAGATTTTATAAAGGTTTTGTAGATTTAGTAACTGTTACTTTTATAACTCGCTATGTAACAAGACCTATGCACCTTTTTGGATTGTGGGGGGTTATTATTGCTTTTGCAGGATTTTTAATTGAAGCCTATCTTACTTTCGAAAAATTAGTACATAACAAAGGCCTTGAAAATAGACCACTTTTATTTTTAGGTATGTTGATGATAATTTTTGGTGTCCAATTATTTTCAACGGGTTTAATAGGCGAGTTGATAGTTCACAATGCTAACAAAGAAAAAGAATATAGTATTAAAGAAAAAAAATTAGATTGATGCATTTTTTCAATAACTACTAAAAAAATTATTATTATCTCACTCAATAGCTACATCAAGCACAAACAGAGTAAACTTATTCCCTTTAATTTGCATATTACTAACTAATTATATAAATTATTTTGTAAAATACAAAATTTTAGCATCTGGAGTGCAAAATGCGTAAATTACCCATAGGCATACAAACATTTACAGATATCAGAAAAGATAATTATTTTTATGTAGATAAAACACAGGAAGCATATGAACTAATAACACACTACAGATATGTTTTCCTTTCCCGTCCGCGCAGGTTTGGAAAATCACTATTTGTAGATACGCTTAAATGTATATTTGAAGCCAAAAAGGAATTATTTGAGGGTTTATATATTTATGATAAATGGAATTGGAAAGAAACTTATCCAGTGGTGCATATAAGTTTATCTGGAGATTTTAGAAATTCCGGAAATATTGAAAGCAGAATAAATAAGATTTTAAGAAGTAATAGAGAAAGATTAAAAATTGATAATATTCAATCTGATTCATATGTTAATTATTTTGAAGAGTTGATAGAAAATATATATGAGAAATATCAAAAGAAAATAGTGATACTTGTAGATGAATACGATAAACCGATATTGGATAATATAGAAGATCTTGAAAGAGCCAATCAGATAAGAGAAACATTAAAGTCGTTATATACCGTAATAAAAGATATGGATCAATACATACATTTTGCATTTTTTACAGGGGTGACAAAATTTGTTAAAGCTGGAATATTTATCGGTTTGAATATGTTATATGATATTACTCTAGATGAAAACTATGGTAACATTTGTGGTTATATACAGAAAGATGTTGAGGGACTTTTATTGGAATACAATGCAAATGTAGATTTAGCAGAAGTTAAGGAGTGGTATAATGGTTATTATTGGCTAAAGGAAAGAGTATATAATCCATTTGATATATTGAATTTTGTAGCAAAAGGATTTAAGTTTAAGAATTATTGGTTTTTAAGTGGCACACCAACATTTTTGATAAAGTTGTTAGGGGGAAATAACTTCTTTTTACCAAGACTTTCTAACATACAAATAAAAGACGACCTTTTAGATAGTTATAATATAGAAAATCTTGATTTAATAGTATTATTATTTCAGGCAGGTTATTTAACAATAAAAGAGGAAAAAATAACTAATTTGGGGATATCATATAAATTATGTTTTCCCAATAAAGAAGTAAGAAGTTCCTTTAATATATTCATATTGGATGAATTAAAGAAAGATAAAGAGGCTACTGCTAATTCCGAAAGGTTAAGCGAAGCAATAGAATCTGGAAATTTAGAAGCAATAAGAGATGCATTTGTTGCAATATTTTCATCAATACCGTATAATAACTATGTAAATAATAAGATATATGAATATGAAGGTTATTATTCGACTGTAATATATTTATATTTACAAGCGATGGGCTATGAGATAATAGGTGAGGATGTTACCAATCTTGGTAGAATAGATTTAACATTTTTCCATAAAAACGCAATATATTTATTTGAGTTTAAGGTTGAAAAAGGTAAAGACGCACTTGAACAACTAAAGGCTAAAAATTATCATGAAAAATATATGAATGATGAAAGGCCGATATATCTTGTAGGGATAAATTTTGATAAAGAGGTTAAGAATATCAGCGGTTTTCAATATGAAAGAGTGAACAAGTAATTTAAGAACAATAGAGTTAATTGAAATAAATTTGATAAATTTGTTCTTGTTGTGAGGTAATCAACTTACACAAGGAAATAAGAACAATAATAATAAGATAAATTTAAAATTATTTCCCTTTGCTTTTATTTTCTGAAAATTTAATAACTGAGATAGGACAAATAATGTTAAAAGTTCTCGTAATATCCTATTTTTGGCCACCTGCTGTTAGAGCATCTATGCATTGGCAATTTGATATGGTTAGATATTTTAGAAATTATAATATCGAGCCTATTGTTTTAACTGTTGAAAACGAAACATTTGATACTAAAAGAGATTATTCTTTACTTAAAAATTTCCCGAGTGATATTAAAGTTATCAAGACTTATTCTTGGGAGCCATTCAATTTATACAGAAAAGTAAATAAAATTGATAAAGATAAACAACTTGTATCATCGGAGACAATATCACTCAAAAATAAATCATTAATGCATAGATTTTCTATATGGATAAGAATGAATTTGTTTATTCCAGATGCACGTCTTGGTTGGTATCCTTATGCTGTATCAAAAATGAAAAAATATTTGCAAAAGAATAAAATAGATGCTATAGTATCGATAGGGCCCCCGCATTCATCCCACTTAATAGCAATGAGTTTATCAAAAAATTTTAAAATTCCTTTCTATCCTGTGTTTGAAGATCCGTGGCTAGATATTGTTTATTATAAAAATTTCAAAAGAAGTAAAATAACGTTGGCAATAGATGGCAAATTTGAAAAATCTGTACTTGAGCAGGCTACAAATGTTATCTTTGTGACCAAAAGTATGGAAGAAGATTACCATAATAAGTATGATTTCGTGAAAAATAAAAGCTATGTTTTATATTGGGGATATAATGAAGATGTATTTAATGATATTAAGTATCCTTTTAAGCCTGATGGCGAGTTTTGGATTGTTCATACAGGTAATTTATTTGATTATCAAAACCCAGCAAAATTTTGGGAGGTGATTAATAAAAAAATTAATGATGGAATGAATATTAAATTGAAATTTTCAGGTACAATATCTCCTGTTATATATGATGAGCTTAAAAAGAATAATTTATTAGAAAGAACAGATTTATTGGGATATATCCCATACAACGAAATGCTTGGATATATTTGCTCAAGTGATTTATTATTGGTTTGCCCAACGGAAAAAAGACATGTCCCTGGTAAGTTATTTGAATATTTAAGATCTGGAAAGCCAATAATTGCTTTCGGAAATGATAATAAAGAAGTTAATGATATACTACAATACTGCAAAGCAGGAAGATTGTATAGTTATGATGATATAACCGAAAATATTTTTGACGAACTTAGGAAATACAATACGGATTTGGGAAAAGTTAAGAAATTTAACCGTTCAAGTATTTGTGAAAACTTTAGCAGTATATTAAAATCACAAAATACAAAAAAAAATATTTAAAGTCAATAGTAAAAAAAATTTTTTTTATTAATTTTTTTTTTCTTAGATTTTGGTAAGTAAAGATTAAAAAATTGCGTTCTAGAGGTCTTAAACTCAATTTTTTTTGTAGTTGATTTTGACATATTTAAGAGTGATGGTAGTCAAGTGAGATTTATATAAAATAAGGGTAAAATTTGTTTTCAGTAATTTGCTTAATATATGGGGATTTATCGCTCTTTCCAATATGGCGATTTTGAATATTGAACGGGGAAATTCAATATTAAATAAATATCTATCCACTAAGGAGTTACAGCTATGTACAAAAGGATTCTTATTTTCCTTTTACCATTTTTGCTGGGCAGTATAGCCTTTGCACAGGGTGGTAAGTTGACAGGTTACGTAAAAACTACAACAGGTGAACCTGTTATAGGTGCTACAATTCGTGTTATGCCTAATTTAATGGAATTTGATCTTGAAGAATTAATGTCCGGAAAAGTTAAACCAGAAGCAAAAGCTGGTACACAATCTAGAAAAGATGGTTACTATGTAATTATTAATATTTCGCCTGGGACCTATAATGTTGAAGTAAGTGCTATAGGGTATGATAAAGTTACTATATCCGATGTTAGAATTAACTCGGGTTTGACTACAGAATTGGATATTACATTAAATGAAACTGGTATTGAAAAGAAAGAAGTTGTTATTGTTGCAAAAGTTCCAGTAATTCAAAAAGATAGGGTTAATTCATCTGCAAACTTAAATGCAGAAGAAATTAAAAATAGACCCGTTACTTCTGTTGCAACATTAGTAGCACAAGAGGCTGGTATTGATGGTTCAAGTATTCGTGGTGGTACAGCATCCGAAACTGTTTATATGGTTAATGGTATGTCAATGAAAGATGAAAGAACAAATACATCAATTTCCAACTTTGCTTTAACATCTGTGCAGGAAGTTCAAATTCAAACAGGTGGATTTAATGCTGAGTATGGCGATATTCGTTCCGGTGTTGTAAATGTTGTTACAAAAGAAGGTGATAAACAAAAATATAATTTTGCAATGGTGGCTAGAATTAAACCGCCAGCAAAAAAATATCAAATGGGACCTGGTCCTGCTGATCCAATGTCATTTTACTTAAGACCATATTTAGATCCAAAAGTATGCTGGACAGGTACTGATTCAAAAGATGAGAATGGAATACCTTATTGGAGTGAACAATTACAAGCACAATATCCATCTTTTGAAGGCTGGAATAAAGTATCAGAAAAATTATTGACAGATAATGATCCAACAAACGATTTATCTCCACTAGGTGCACAAAAATTATTCTTATATCAACATAGAAAAAATTTAGGTATCAAAAATCCTGATATGGATCTGGATGCTACATTGAGCGGACCAGTTCCTGGAGGTGAACAGCTTGGTAACTTGAGGTTTATGGCATCCTTTATTGGCAATAAGACAATGTTACTAATTCCACTTACAACAAAAGATTATACAAACTATACAACACAATTTAAATTAACATCAGATTTATCATCAACAGAAAAATTATCATTTGAAGGTGTATTTCAGAGATTAGATGGAACATCAGCGTCAAGGAGTGGGGCATTTGATTATTTTGCTACTCCACAAGGTGTTGCTAGTGCTATTTCTGCTGTATCTTTTGGTGGTGTAGGTATTTATACTGATAATTATTGGTGTCCAACTACAATGAAAAGATATGTTGGCGGTATAAAATATGTATCAGCACCAACATCATCATCATATTTAGAGGGAATTTTCCAGATAAATGCTTCACGTTATAACACAAACCCTGGTCCATATCGTGATGGTGTTGTTTATACTTATGAAAATGGTCGGTTGGTTGGTAAAATGCAGCCTTATTATGATTTATTAGGTGATGGTTCATATTTAACAGATGGTGCTCCTTTAGGTTATGTTTTTAATGTTGGTGGCTTCTATACAAATAAAAGTGGTATTGGTGGTAACTTGAGAATGGCTGATGGTATGAGCGGCGCCAGAGATACATCCAAAACTACTGCGTATATAGTAAAATTTGATTATGCTACTCAATTAGATAAATTAAATTATATCAAAGCGGGAATTCAATTCAAATATACAGACCACAATGTTAACTACGGGCAATATGATGTTTATTTGCCATCTGCTAACACAAGAACTGTATGGCAAAAATACCCAATTTTAGCCAGTGCGTATGTTCAGGATAAGATTGAGCTTGAGGGCATGATTGCTAATATTGGCTTAAGAATGGATTTTTATACAGCTAATACAAAATGGGTAGATATCCAAAATCCATTTAATAAAGCATTTGCACCAAGTGCAGGTACTATGATTTATGATTCATTAACTAAATCTACTAAAAAAATCTTTGCTTTAAGCCCCAGGTTAGGTGTTGCTTTTCCAATTACTGTTAATAGTAAATTATTCTTTAACTATGGACACTTTAGACAATTACCATCTCCAGAAGATTTATATTTAATAAGAATACCAACTTATACAAACCAGGTAGATTATCTGGCAGATCCTAATTTAAATATGCCTAAAACAGTAGCGTATGAAATTGGTTACGAGCAAAGTTTATCAGACCAATTTTTAATTAGAATAAATGGTTATTATAAAGATTATACTGAAGAAATTAGATCTTTTACATATCAAAATGGCAAAGGTATAAGTTATTCAGTTCCTACAAACAACGGTTATAAAGATGTTAGAGGTTTTGAGTTTACATTGAAAAAAGATCGTGGTGAATGGGTACAAGGTTTTATTAACTATACTTATCAGGTTTCAACTACTGGTAGATTTGGCTTACCAATTTTATATCAAGAGCCTAATACACAACAACAGTATGAAGAAAACTATTATAAGAATAATAGCCATTTGCCACAAACACCAAAACCAAGTCCTTTTGCAAGATTGAGCCTTGATTTCTTTACTCCTACAAAGAATTTTGGCCCTGAAGTTGGCGGAATAGGCATATTAACAGATTGGAGATTAAATATTACTGCTGGCTGGAGAAGTGGAGACTATATTACCTGGACAGGTTCCTATGGCCAACAAATTCCTGTTGAAAATGGTAAAATCATAAAAGAGAATTTCCAGTGGAAAGATTCATATTACGCAAATATGAGATTTAGCAAAGGATTTAATTTTGGTAAAATTAAAATGCAAATATTTGCTGATATAAATAACGTATTCAACTTTAAGCAAATGAGTTTATATTATGGATTTACTGATACCAGAGATAGAGATGCATACTTCAAGTCATTACACTTACCAATTTCAGAAGAATATTCACAAAAATACTTTAAATATACTAACATCCCAGGTAATGATAGGCCAGGAGATTATAATAGAAGTAATGAGTTTACACCTATAGTCCCTGTTGCTAATACAGATGCATTATCAATCTTTCATCCTGATGTTATTTATTACATTCAAGGACAATATTTGCAAAGTTCAACTGGTAAGCCAGAAGATTTGCAACCTGTTGATTCTGCTAAAATGAAAAAAATTCTTGATACAAAATCATATATTGATATGCCAAATCAAAAATGGTTAAGTTTCTTAAACCCAAGATATATTTTCTGGGGTGTTAGATTAACAGTTGATTTCTAAAAGTAAAGAAAAATATCAAAGAGGAATAAATATGACTAAGGCAAAAATTAAAATAGCATCATTAGTAATAATTCTGATGATGATATTTACAACTAAAGGTTATTCACAAGCAGAATTCCGTTGGATGTCAGTTGGCTCATTACATAACTGGTATTCAAACTATGGTTCTGAAATAGAACAAGGTTTTGGTCAGCAACAACAATTTGGACTAAGGTGGCCAGCGTTATATCCAAGACAAGATGTACAGGCGATGAAAGGTTTTTGGATTGGGTATGATGATAATGGGCAGGCTAAGGTTGTGCATGTGGGACCACGTGTAAGCGGGCAAAATGAATTTTTCCCTGTTAAATTTAAATCTTATAGAAAATACGATGTACCAGAATTAAAAGCTAAAGGACAATCCAGTTTGTTAGAATCTGTTGAAGACCCTGATGAAGTTGATCCTAACATCCCATTTGATCAGATGATAGTTAATGAAGTGCATACTAAAATTGGTATTTCGATGAAAAGAATTATCGGACAATTTATGTCTGATGGACATGATAATTACATTATTAATGATTATACGTTTAAATATACTGGCATAATCGATGACAAAGGTACACAAATATCTAGTATGCCAACTCTCAATGGTGTTTATTTCTTTTATATATTTAGATTGTCCTGCACAAATCAGGCAAGACATGGTATTGGTAATGCTACAGGTTGGGGTATGGCACAAACAAGTGATGCTATTGGTGATGGTAACCCAGATTATCCTCAAGCTGGGCTAACAATACCATCTTATTTAAGAGCACAATATGGCTGGCAGGGTATATATCCTTATTTTACTACTTATGACAATGTTGGCGGTATGGTAATAGATGGTAACTTTACATACGGTGATAAAAATGATACAACAGGCCGTTTAGCTGCTCCACAATTTGCTGGTGTTGTTCATCTTTTTGCTAGTAATGGCCCAAATAAATTTGACATAACTACAGATGATGACCCAACTCAGCCAAGTACTACTATTACTATTGACTCAGACCATCAAACTATGTCTGCTAATAGCATCGATAATAAAGCTAAATGTAACTTAGAATATGATTTAATGAAAAAAGGTCATGATAAAAGACACTTAGATAAAATTGGTGAACCTCTTACATACTTTGAAGATGCTAAACCTACAAAAGACCCTGCTGCTGGTTCAAATGGTGGTTTCCAATTTTGCAATGGTTATGGACCTTATACCTTAAATCCTGGCGATAGCATTAGAATTGTTTGGGCTGAAGCTGTGGATGGACTTTCAAGAAAAGAAGCTATTGAAGTTGGTATGAAATATAAAAGTTATGGACCAGCTGGAATGCTTACTGATAATGCTATAAAAGAGAAAAACAGAGAATTCTTTAAAGGTAGAATTAGATTGATAAATACATTTGATAGAGCGTGGAAGAATTTCTATAATAATTACCAGGATGCAAAAGATGCTTTCGTTGCTCCTTTGAAAAAATTCGAGGCTCTACCTGGTAATGGCAAAAATATTATAAGCTGGGATTTTTATGATGGACAAAAACCTGATACAATTCTAATTTACAGAACTGAACAATATTATTATAATGAGCTAAATTACAAAGAAGTAGCTAAAATTAGCGGTAGTGATTTAGATAAGAAAAAATACGATGACACTTCTGCTACAACTGGTCAAAGTTCTTTCTATTATGCAATTTGTAAAAAAGGTAATAATAAGAGTATAAGAATTAACAATCAATTATTACTTGAAGTTACTAAAAAACCAAGAATTGATTATACTAAAGAAGATAGTGTTGCTATAAATAATCTTGAAAAAGCTAGAGTTGTACCTAATCCTTATGTTATCACTGGAAATGCTGATACTCATTTATGGGGTTCTGCTAAACCAAATACAATTTATTTCCGTGGTATCCCTGCAAGAACTAAAATTGATATTTATACCGAAATGGGTGAACATATTTACTCAATGGAAACAAGTCCTGATGATATCATAGAAAAAAAATGGGATTGTCAGACTAAATATAATCAAACAGTTGTTACTGGTGTTTATATTGCTGTTCTTAAAAACTTAGATAACGGTAAGACTAAAGTTCTTAAATTTGTAGTAATTCGTTAATTACAAATTATTGTAAAACAAGAAATGTGAGAGTAAAATGAAACTAATAAAAACACTAACATTGGTAATTCTGTTGGTAGGTATAACATTAGGGCAGCAAAAATTAGCACAAACTGGCTTTAAGTTCTTACAAATGCCAACAGATGGAAAAATATCCGCACTTGCAGGAGCTGTAACAGCATTAGAGGGTAATTCATCTGCTGTATTTGGTAACCCTGCATCAATGGCAAGAATTGAAAATAGTTTTGATGCAAATTTCGGTAATGTAAGATACATTGCAGATATAAATTATTATTATGGAGTTATAGCCTATACACCTGAAAGAGGCAGTTACGGTGTTTTTGCACTTTCAACTGTATTTGTAGATTATGGAGAAATGTATAGAACAATACCAGATCCAACTAATATCTATTTTCCATATAAAGATTTGGGAACATTCAAGCCATATGGTATAGCAGTAGGACTTTCATATGCAAAAGCATTAAGTGATAAGTTTTCAATTGGCGGTAATTTGAAATATGCAAAGATGGATTATGGAGAAGCAACAATTAATGTTGTAAATGGACAAAATGTAAACAAGAAGTTCACAGCTAATACATTTGTATTTGATTTTGGTATGTTGTATCATACAGGATTTCAAAGTTTAGATTTTGCTGCATCATTTAAGAATTTTTCACCAGATATACAGGTAGAAAGAGAATCATTCCAGGCACCATTGTGTTTAACAATTGGTTTAGCATATAATTTAGCAGATTTATTTGAATTAAAGAAAGATGAACATTCTTTACAAATGTCGTTAGATTTCAGCAAGCCAAGAGATTATAAAGAACAAGTAAATGTAGGTTTAGATTATACATTTGCAAAAATGATTTCATTGAGATTAGGATATTCAGCACCAAATGATGAACATTGGTTTACTTACGGATTGGGAATAAATTATAATGGTATAGGTATAAACTATTCATATGTACCATGGAAAAACAAAGCATTTACTGATGTTCAACAAATTTCTGTAAACATTGCTTTTTAAGAAAAAAAACAGAGAAGGAAGATGAAAAAGATAATATATACAACAATTGTATTAGTTGGCTTGCTTTTTATAGCAGGCTGTAACCCTGAAGATGATACTAAATCTTTGTGGGGAACAGATTCTTTATTACCAGATTCTGCTCAACATACAATTACTAATTTGGAAATTGTAAATACAGGTGCAGAATATATTCAAGGGGTTACTACTATTAAAGTTACTGGTTCAAATTTTGCCGGTAATATAAATAACATGAAAGTTTGGTGCTCATTAGCTAAAGCATATTTAGCTTCTATTGATAATGATAATTATACATCTAATCAATTACAATTCAAATTACCTTTACTATACGATCCTTTAAAAGATAGTGAAAAAATTGATACATTAACCGTAAAAATTGAAAAATATGGTGTACCTACATTTGCTACTTATAAAATTAACGGTGCAATAAGGGGTATTCTTGTTCCTATTAAATTCCCTGATATTGATAAACCTGTTGCATCTATAACAATTGATAAGCAAGATAATATTTTCTTCTGTATAACCCAAAGTAATGTTTCAAAAGGTATCTTTAAATTTGATAAAAACACTGGTGAATATGCAGAATTTGCTAAATTTAGTGGTCAATTTACCGGGTTGAAAATGGGTCCAGGTGATACTATGTACGCTGCCGGATTAAATTACCTTGTTTCAACTAAAGATAATAAAATAAATCAAATAAAATCCATTAGTACAATTACTGATTTTGATTTTGATGAAGGTTTAAATATCTGGACTATAACAAAAACTGCTAAAAAAATTGTGCTTTTAACCAGAGCTAGCAAATACAAAACAAATGTAGATTTTACAATAAATGATGTAGATATTTATGATATGAGAAGTTGTAAATATATTAAACTTGCTGGCAAGGAGTATTTATATATTGGCGGTGCTGATAAAGTTGGTATTGAAAAAGTTGTAAGATTTGAAATTAATAACGGAACACTAAATACAACACCTGAAATAATGTTTAGTTCAGCTAAAGGTGCAAATCAAGTTCGCGTAAATGCAATTGCTCTTTCTAAAAACGGGGATATTTATATAGGTAGCAATAATACAGTGCCTTTAGTTTGGGTAAAACCAGATAAGACATTTGAATCTATGCTTGCACTAAATAAATTAACTGGTACTTGTTTTGTTGAACCAAATATTGTTTCAATAGCTGGTGGCGGTGCTGATAAAAAATTTATTTATCTAATTAGAGCTACACCTGATGGCAAAACTTACAAACAAACAATTTTTAAAATTTATACGGGGATTGAGACTGCTCCTTACTACGGAAGAGGAGATATTTAATATACTCAACAACATAATTTACTAACCAAAATCAGGGGGAACCCATGAAAAAGTTATTTGCAGTATTATTGTTAACCGTTATACTTGGTAGTGCATTTGCACAAGACTCAACAATTGTTGGTAACTGGAAATTTAGTGGTATTTTTCCGGATACTGCAGGTGGGAAAATTAATAATGAGATGTATTTCTTAAAAAGAGGTATCCATGGACTGGCTGTTGATCCAGATGGCAAAATATGGATCCAACCTTATTATGCTACAGATTCAATTGCTGTTTATATTCCAGGTACAAATGATTTAGTAGGTGGGAAAAAACAGCTAACACGTGTATTATATTGCTTTAATCCAGATGGTACACAAGCATCATTTTCCCCGATATTTCATGTAACTACTACAGGTGGTGTTGTAGATACATTAGGTGGTACTTTAATTGTGGACAAAGGTGCATGGACATGGTCAGGAAATACAGGTAGAGGGCTTGGTTTAGATAAAGATGGAAATATCTTAGCTTCTTATTTTGATCAGGTTATAAGAATTGATTATAAGACAGGTCAAGGTATTGATAAAGTAAAACCAGTGTCTGGTGCTTCATTAACAGCATGCTGGGGAACTAATGATGGTATTTTTACAGCACATGTTGTTGGTGGAAATCCATTAAAACTTTATGATAATGAAATGAATTTCCAGAAAGATGTTTTGGAGGCAACAAAAGGTTTTTCAAGGTCATTTGCAGTAAGAGAAATTAATGGTGAAACATATATTTTCTGGGCTGGTTATAGTAATAGAAGAATAATAATTTACAAATATGGTGGTTTGTTTGGTTCAACAGATTCTGTTGCAACAATTGAAAATGTTTCCTCTGAATCATTTGCATGGCAGCCAGAAACAAATTGGTTATGGGTTGGTAGTGGTTCTAAAACTGATATGCCAAATCAATCTGATTCAAATGAAGTTTATCGATATAGACCATCAGTTTGGTATGCTTTTGATGTATCTGATCCATTACATCCTGTTTTGAAAGATAGTATTGCATGGTTCACAATGAAAAGAAATCCTTTAGAAGATGTAAGACCAAGAGGTATGGGATTTAGCCCTGATGGAAAAACTGCATATGTATGTATCTTCAATACAGATAGACCATGTGTGGAAAAACATGTATTTGTAGGTGAGGCATTAGGAACAGATGATAAAGCTACAAAAATTAATGGTTATATGCTAGGACAAAACTATCCAAACCCATTTAACCCAACAACAAAAATAGGTTTTACAATTCCAAAAGCTGGACATGTTACACTTAAAGTTTACAATATGTTAGGACAGGAAGTTGCTACATTGGTTGATAAATATATGAATGCTGGTACAGATATAGTTAACTTTAATGCTACGAACTTACCTTCTGGTACTTATATTTATCAATTAAAATCTGGAAGTGTTACTATAACAAAGAAAATGATGTTAGTAAAATAGTGTTAGATTAAGTGAAAAGAGGGCTCAGTGAAAACTGAGCCCTCTTTTTGTGCCTACGCAAAAATATATAACAATTTGTTGAACTCATTAATTTGTAACTAAATGTTAAATTACTTAAATTAATAATCTAAGATTCCAAATCTTAGCATTATGGAGAATATAATACGTAACTTACCAATAGGAATACAAACATTTAGTGAAATAAGAACAGATAATTATTTTTATGTAGATAAGACAAAAGAAGCATTTGAATTAATTAAACAATAAATATGTATTTCTTTCCCATCTAAGCAGTTTTTGTAACTCACTATTTTTCAATGAATTACAATGTATATTTGAAGGGAAGAAAGAATTGTTTGAAGCTTTATATATTTATGATAAATGGAACTGGGAGGGGAAATTTCGAGTTATTAGAATAAGTTTCCCTGGTGATATGGGCAATGAATAAAATTTAATAATTACAATCACTAATATATTAGCAATTAATCAAAGAATATTAGAAAAAAGAATAATGCGCATAGTAAAAATATTTTAAAAAAAACTTTAATACAATTATAGTTTTATTATATAAATTTATTATTAGTTTCCAATCATAATGAAACTTTATATATTGATTAACTTTTAATAATTTCTATTAACAATTATAGTATCTTGTGGAGGTAATATTTCTTTTTCATAATCAATGCTATAATGAAGTCCTCTACTTTCTTTTCTAGCACGAGCGCATTTAATAATCATATGAGCAACAGCTGTTAAATTTCTTAACTCGAGTAACTCCTCGAAAATTTTAGTCTTTTTATAAAGTTCTTCGTTTTCAACATACAGGTTATGTATTCTTGTAAAAGCCCTTTCTAATCTTAAATTGGACCTCACAATACCAACATAATCCCACATTACTTGTTTAACTTCATTAATAGAGTGAAAGACAAGCACTTTTTCTTCTGCAGTAATAGTTTCGGATTCATCCCACGCCGGCACATCATCCTTGGAAATAAATTTATTTTTTATAGTATCTCTAATATTCATCGCTGCTCGATGAGAAAATACCAACGCTTCTAATAAAGAGTTAGATGCTAATCTGTTAGCACCGTGAACTCCAGTCATTGAAACCTCTCCACAGGCATATAAATTTTCCAGAGATGTTTTACTATTTGCATCGACTACTACACCTCCACATGTGTAATGGGCTGCTGGCACAACAGGAATTAAATCTTTTGTAATATCAATACCTTTTTCTAAACAATGCTTATAAATATTTGGGAAATGTTCGATTATCTCATCTTTATTTTTATGCGTTATATCAAGGAATACACAATTATCACCTGATTTTTTCAATTCGTTATCAATAGAACGTGCAACAATATCACGTGGGGCTAATTCTTTGCGTTCATCGTATTTATGCATAAATTGTTCGCCTTTTGAATTTACCAACTTCGCTCCAAAACCACGCACTGCTTCGGATATCAAAAATGCATTGCTAAATATAGATTCTTTGATAGGAGAATAAAATGCAGTTGGATGAAATTGAATAAATTCCATATTTCCAATTTTTGCTCCAGCACGATAAGCCATTGCAAATCCGTCGCCGGTTGCAATTCTTGGATTGGTTGTATGTTGATAAACTTGTCCAGCTCCGCCAGAAGCTAAAATAGTTACTTTTGACAAAAATGTTATAACTTGATTTTTATTTGTATCAAGGACATAAGCACCCCAGCAATTTCTGTTTTCAATAGGTGCATTTCTTTTATGTTTTATATGATGTTCTGTAATCAAATCTATAGTAAAATGATTTTCATATAATTCTATGTTAGGGTGTTCTTGAACTTTTTTGAGTAAAGCTCTTTCAACTTCTGCACCAGTTAAATCATCTGCGTGAACTATTCTGTGCATAGAGTGGCCGCCTTCTCTTGCTAAATCCAATTTCCCATCTTTAGTTGTAAAACGTGTACCAAGTTGTATTAATTCTTTAATTCTATCTGGTCCTTCTTTAACAAGTATTTCAATCATTTTAATATTTCCTAGGTTAGCACCTGCAATGATAGTATCTTGAATATGTTTATCATAACTATCATTTGGATCGATCACGCTTGCTATTCCACCTTGAGCATAATTTGTATTAGAATCAGATTTTTGTTTTTTAGTAACGATTGTTACTTGTGCATAACTAGCACATTTCAAAGCAGCAAATAGTCCTGCTATTCCTGTACCTATTATTAGTATATCTGTTTTTTTTATCATTTTTATACCTTCAAACTAATTATTCTTATTTTGATATTTCATATCACTATAATTTTTTAAATTTTAATATCTATATAAATTAATTACAAGTATCCAACAATACATCATAACACCCAAAATCAATGCATGATAAATTAAAGACATAATTGTAGCTATAAGTTTTCGCTTGATTAAACTAAAAATTCCAATTGCATACAAAACAATATTATAAATAAAAAATAATACGCTCAATACTAGTAAAGTATAAAATATTAATGGTTTATATAAATAAGGTGCTGGATACCAATTTATTAGAGTTTCTCCCAATGTGGCCAATGATATAGGAAATATTATAAAGCTCCATAAAATTATAGGCAAATTTGAATATATCGCAACAGTGAAATAATCTTTTATTCTTAAAAAAAATCTATTGAATTTTTGGTAAATTTTAAAAATTAAATAACTCAAAATATAGATTAAATTAATTGATAAAAAAACACAAAACCATAAAAATATTAAGTTATAACTAATAAAATTATGAGCGTAAGTATCTTTGATATTAATTGTTAGATTTGAGAATATAAGAGAAGCAAAAAAAATTGCAATAGAATTCAATATATTGAAAATTAGAACATAATTCTTCTTTTCTGCAAAAATAATCAAATTGAATGTTTCAATTGGATTAAAGATAATTCCGCAAAAAGTTTTCCAAAAATCTATATTTGGAACTTTATCTCTTAGATATGCATTACAATTAGAACAGTTTAAGTTGTAAAATGGATTTTCAGAATTGCAATATTTGCAAATTATAGAGTTTTTCATTATTTATTTCTGGTTACAATAAAATCAATTAGCTCGCAAAAAAGTTTAGCCGATTTGTCATCAGTAATACTACAAATAGTTTTTTTTGCTTGTTCTGCTATTTCTTCGGCTTTCTTCTGAGCGTATTCAAGTCCTTGATACTTGTTAATAAATTCCAGCACAGTATCAAAAGATGAAATATTTTTCTTATTTATAAGATACTTGATTTTTTTAGCTTCAGATTTCTCTGCTACTGAAAGTGCATAAAGTAATGGAAGTGTAAACTTCTTTTCTTTAAGATCAGCACCTTTATTTTTACCAGAAGATGACCCAACAAAATCTAAAATATCATCTTTTATCTGAAATGCAATTCCTATAGCTTCACCTACTTCTTTTAATTTAAGTCTCAATTCTTGATCATTACTTGCACTCATAGCACCAACTTCGCAACAAGTAGAAATTAAAGAAGCCGTTTTATCTGAGATAATTTTATAATATGTATCAATATCCAGATCTAGCTTTTTAGCTTTTCCTATCTGTAAGAGTTCTCCCTCGGCCATTCTTTTAACAGTATGAGTTATAGATTGCAAAAAATCATAATCACCATTATCAACAGCAACCATAAGTCCTTTAGAAAGTAGATAATCGCCCATTAAAACAGAAACTTTGCTTTTCCATATATAATACAATGATGGGAAACCTCGTCTTTTTTCAGCTTCATCTACAACATCGTCATGAACTAATGTAGCGGTATGTAAAATTTCGACTAAAGAAGCTGCGCGATATGTTCTTTCGGCTATACCGCCGCAAACTTTTGCAGAAAGGAGCACTAAAAGTGGTCTTAATTGTTTGCCCTTGGTATAAAGTATATATTTAGTAATTAAATCTACAATTAATACTTTACTGGAAATATCTTTTTTAAGTCTTTTGTTAAATTCCTTTAGCTCATCATCCAGAAAGTTTTGAATATTTGAAAGTGCGTTACTCATTTCTAAAATCTTTTTTACAAATTTGTAAATTAACAATACTTTTTTTGTATTCCAAAAATTACTTTTTTAATGATGCAAGAAAATTATCAAAATCATAAGTATTAACTACCATTTCCTTTGGTAAACCAACTTTTCTAGCAGCTTTGATACCATAATAAATATTATGTATTTCGTATGTTGCATGGGCATCACTGTTTATTATAAACTTAGCACCTTTATCCATTGCATAATATAAATATTTCCAATCTAAATCCATTCTCGATGGAGTAGAATTAATTTCAATGATTACATTATTCTCAATACAAGCATCTATTACTTTATAAATATCAACAGGATAAGGCAAACGAGTAAGTAACAATCTACCTGTAGGATGCCCCAAAATATTAGAGTAAGGATTTTCGATTGCTTTAATGATTCTCTTGGTATAAGCTTTTTCATCGGCATCATAAGAAAAGTTGTGAACAGATATTACAAGAAAATCGAATAATTTTAAGATTTCATTAGAATAATCCAGAGAACCATCCAATAATATATCACATTCAATACCCTTTAATAATTTAATTTTATAGATTTTTTGTAATTCATCAATAACATTGTGTTGTTCTTCAATTCTTTTTTCGTTTAATCCATTAGCATAAAAAGATGACTTACTGTGGTCGCAAACTCCTGCATACTTGAATCCCATATCCTGAATTACATCAAACATTTCATTTATTGAATTATGTCCATCACTCCAATTTGTATGGAAATGTAATATCCCTTGAATATCATTATCGCTAATTATACTAGATATTGGTCTATCCAATTTATCTACATTTTCCAATTCTTGCATTTCTGGAATAACTTTATCAAGAATTTCTATATCATTTATCTTTGATAAAAAATTTTCGTCAGGTGTTGTTAATTTCAATGTTTCGCTAAAATCATCCTGTTTAGCCATATATAAAATAGTAAGATAGCCATCAAATACAAACTCAAAATATTGAATTGATTTATCAAAAATTATTTTTGTTGATTTTGTGATTGTATCATCAATAAAACTTTTTAAATAATCTTCAATATCAGAATTTGCAAGCACAACTAATTCTAATTTCGAGATAACAGGAAGATATCTTCTTAATTCACCCGTTATATCAATTTTTACTACACTCTCACTTTTTTCTAAGAAATTTATAAGTTTTTCTATTTTTTTCAATGCAAACGGATAAAGAAGTTTATTCATACTCGATTTTAAAAACTTGATTTGTGGAACTAAAGTATTCCACACATTATTTGAAATAACTTTTTTTAGCTGTTTTTGATATTTAGTATCATCATTATCTTGAACTATATTTAATAAATCATCCAAACTTTTAATACCAAAATCACCAACAATTTGTGATATTTTTTTAGGTCCTAATCCTTTGATTTTAAATAAATCGAAAACAGTTTCGGGATAGTTTTCTAAAAATTTATCTATAATACCTCTCTTGTTATCGAAATAAAAATCATAAACAGTTTGACTTATTCCTTTACCAATACCATCAATATTTTCTAATTCTCTGTTATTTATCATATTTTTAACTATTACTTCATCAGTTGAAAAGATTATATCAATAGCATTTTCAAATGATTTAATCTTGAAAGGATTTTCGTTATTAAACTTTAATATCTTAACAATCAACTCAAGAAAATCGAGTATTTCTTCTTTAGTTTTCATTATAAATCCATTGTTTACTTATTAAACAAATTAAAATTTCAAAAAGTTATAAAAATTCCATATTTTTGTTACAAAAATAAAAAAAATTATGTATATATTAGGCATAGAATCTTCGTGTGATGAAACATCAGTTGCTATACTGGAAAACGATAAAGTATTGACAAATTTAATTTATTCCCAATCATTTCATAAGCTTTATGGTGGAGTTGTTCCAGAACTTTCAAGCCGTGCACACTTGCAAACAATTAAGCCACTTTTAGATCAGGCAGTGAAAGAAACAAATCTTACTCTTAATGATATAGATATAATAACAGCAACCGCGGGACCAGGGCTTATCGGTGCTTTACTTGTAGGTTTAACGTTTGCAAAAGGACTTGCATTTTCAACAGGAAAACCATTTATACCAGTAAACCATATTGAAGGTCATATTTTTTCCAGCTTTCTAATGACACCTAAGCCACAATTTCCAGTGTTAACACTTGTTGTATCAGGTGGTCATACAATGCTTTTAAATGTTTTAAGTGACTACGAAATTATTAAATTAGGCTCAACTGTAGATGATGCGGCAGGCGAAGCATTTGATAAAGTTGCTAAATTACTTGGCTTAGGATACCCCGGCGGTCCAGCAATTTCAAAAGCTGCAGAATCAGGGAAGCGTTCTGCAATCAAATTCCCAATTTCTGAATTAAAAAACAAATACGATTTTTCCTACAGTGGCATAAAAACGGCTGTTTTGTATCATGTGCAAAGAAATTATCCGGACGGCAACATTCCACAAGAAGATATAAATAATATCTGTGCATCATTTGAATATGCAGCCATAACAGCACTAACAAATAAAATTGAACTTGCACTTAAAGAATTCGATTTTAATTCAATTTCTGTTGTGGGCGGTGTAGCTGCCAATAAATATTTAAAAGAACAAGTTTTGGAAATTGGTAATAAATACAAAAAACAAGTTGTTTTTCCGGATTTGTCATACTGTGGCGATAATGCCGCTATGATTGCTTACCGCGGTTATAAAATATACCAATCTGGTAAAACATTTTCACTAGATTATAAAGCTTTTCCTTCGTTTTTTTCTGAATATTTTAAAAATATGTAAAATTCTAGTTTATATGGAATATACTCTTAAATACATGCATTGCTACAGATGGATTTTCATTAAATCGTCTTATAGAGTAGCCATACCAATCGATACCATAAGGTACATAAATTACAACTCTATGTCCTTCATCTCTTAATTGATTTCTAAGTTTATTCCTTACCCCTAAAAGCATTTCAAATTCATAATCTTGTTTAGATAAACTATATTTTTTAATCAACTCTTTTGCATTATCAGTTAAATAGTCATCATGTGTAGCGATTGCAACATGGAATTTATATTCAAGCATTTTATCTAATAATTTTAAATAATTATCTCTAATTTTTTGTTTATCTTTGATTGTATCTTTTGGTTCTTCGATATAAATACCTTTAACCAAACGAACATTAGGCTGGTATTCTTTTAGTTGTTCAATATCTTTTTCTGTTCTATACAAATATGCTTGTAACACTATACCGATATTATCAAAATTTTTACGCATTCTTTTGTAGATTTCTAGTGTTAAAGAAGTGTAAGGTGTATTTTCCATATCAATTCTTACGAAAACATTATTTTCTTTTGCTGCAGTTAAAATTTGTGTAAGATTATCTTCACATAGCTCAACATTGACACCTAAACCAAGTTGTGTGAGTTTTAAAGAGTGATAAGTTGGTAATTTATATTGTCCAATAGTTCGAATATCATCAATTATATCCTCTTTCGATTTAATAGCTAAAAAATGGCTATCAACAAATTCACCTAATAAATCGATAGTAGTATCAAAACCTTCACTTTTCAATTTTTTGATAACATTAATAGCATCTGTTAATGATTCACCAGCAATATAATTGCTTGCAAAGTATCTGATTACAGATTTGGGCATTATTTTAATAGTAGATAGTAGTAGTGAATTTAAAATGCTCATATTAATCTCTTTAATTTTTTATAATAAATTTACAATTTTTTTTTAAAAAAGAAAAATAAGATATTTTTATAAACAATAAAAAAATATTTACTTGTCAATAATTCAATTGTAATAAATAAGAAGTTAATAGTAAAGAATAAAAAAAAGGTTTTTCAATATTTATTAATCTTAAATTGGTTTATATATCTATAGGTTAGATGCTTTTTTTAAAACTATCTTAAAATTCACTAAGGGGGTGAAAAAATATTGTTTTATAATATTGTTTAATCAACTCACATGCTTCTTTGGTTTTATCAACATAAAAATGATTACCTGTTCTTGTTTTGATCAAATGTTTGTATGCCTATTAATAAGTTATGTATTAGTATTCTCCTGAGGCAATTAATAATGTATCAATATATTTAGTTAGGAAATTACAAATATTAAAATATAGAGTGCCCAAAATAATGAAGACAATAAACTCACTTTTTCTTTTAGAACTATTGTTTTTTAGAAAGGATAAAAAAAATTTTTTTTATTAAAAAAAATGTATTAATTTAATAGTCCAAAAGTTATTTAAAATAGGTGAAAATTATGAAAATCTTGAAGCAATTATTGCTATTATTGTCTTTAGTGTCTATAGCTTGGGCACAAAACTATACTATTACTGGAAAAGTAACTAGTACAGAAGATGATTTACCAATTCAAGCCGCCAATGTACAACTTGTAAAAACAAGATACGGTGATGCAACTGATGCAAAAGGTGTTTATAAATTAGTAAATGTTCCAGCCGGAAAATATACTATAAAAGTTAGTTGTGTAGGATTTGAGGCTTTCACAAAGGAAATTGAGGTAAAAGGTAATATTAAAGATTTGAATTTTGAATTAAATCCAACTTCAATCATTACTAAAGAAGCAGTTGTTGAAGCTTCAAGAGCAAAAGAAAGAGAAACTCCCGTTTCATTTACCAACATTGGTAAAGAGCAACTAGATGAAAAACAAGCTGGACAAGATGCGCCACTATTAATTAAAGGAACTGCTGGCGTTTTTGCTGCACCAACAGATGGTTCCGGTAATGGTGAATCACAAGTTTATGTAAGAGGTTTTTCTCAAGAATATGTACAGGTGATGGTAAACGGAATTTCTACAAATGACCCTGAGTCCAATAGAGTTTATTGGTCAAACTGGGGGTCTGTATCTTCTAATGTTTCTAATATTCAAGTGCAAAGAGGTGCAGGTTCATCGTTATATGGTTCTGGTTCATTTGGTGGCTCTTTTAATATGGTAACAGATGAAGCAGATGCTAAATTCCAATTGAGAGGACAAGCAAATATTGGTAGTAATTACAATCAACTTTATGCAATTAGATTCAATTCTGGTTTGTTATTCGATGATAAATTTGCATTTAAATTGAATTTCCGCAGAAAAATGAGCGATGGTGCAAGAATTGGTGCAAGATATGAAAGCTGGGATTACTATTTCACTTCTTCATTTTTCCCAACAGAAACACAACAAATTAAACTTACTATAAGTGGTGCACCACAAAGACATGGTTATTCTTATAGCAATCACGCTGCTTACTTTAAATTATTTGGCTATGATGCAAACTCCTCTGGGTTTTTACCAAAATCACTTGTTGAACAATTAAGACATTATAAAAATCCTGTAACAGGAAAAGAAGCATACGGAATGCTTGATGATACAAGAGAGATTGTTGGACCAGATTATGTTAATTTAGCTTATAATTTTTATCATAAACCACAAATTGAATTAAGTTACAATTGGGAAATTCAACCAGGGGTATCATCACTTTCTTTAACATCATTTTATTCAATGGGTAGAGGAGCTGGGGTAAGTTTATCAAAAGCTGGTAGAGTTTTTGATATGAATGTTTATAATAAATTATATCCTGCTTTACCAGGGTATGAAAACTATTATGTGCCAATGAGTGGTATTTTGGGTAAAGATTATAGCGATGCCAATACTCAACCAGGTTGGTTTTATGGTAATGATGGTTATATAAATGATACTACTATTGCAAAATATTACTTAAAAGGAGCTTATCAATCTGCTTCATATTCGTTCCATAAACAAACAGGAGTTATATTAAATTATAATCGCAAATTTGCTGATATTTTTACAGATAATTTACATTTGAATTTAAACTTAGGTGCAGAGTTTAGACATTGGCGTGCAGATCACCCCGGACACTTTGCTACAATTTTTACTGATTCTGTAGATGCTGCTGGGTACTCTTTCTATAGAAATGAAAAAAAACAACTTACTCGTATTTCTCAGCAATATATGTTTGTAGATGAACAAGGTAATATTGTTAGAGATGGTAATGGGCTTGCTCAGAGATTTAGTAGATTTGTAAAACAGGGAGATTTAAAACATCCTAAGAGCGATTTAGGTAATATTTTCGAGTGGGATTTAGCAAACGACCCACAATATGTAACACAATACAGAAATTATGTCGGTACTGTTCCACAATATACATTGTTTATACAAGGTAATTGGTTGTATGAAAAATTCAATATCATGACATCATTGCAATATGTACATTATGATTATACCCTTAAAGAAAATATGCCTAGTGAGAACGCTACCGGAAGACAATTGCATGACTCTACTGCCGATAAATTAGGATTACCAAATGCTGTAGACCCTGCTACTAATCCTTCTGTAGGTACTTATGAAGGCAAAAGAAATGGTAAATTTTATATGATTGGTCAATCAGGTACTCAATGGAACTGGTATGAATTTAATCTAATAAATGCAACAAGATCAAGAGGCTTCTGGCAACCTAAGTTTGGTATCAACTATAATGTTAATAAAAACTTCAATGTTTTTGCTAATTTCGCTCATACTGAAAGAAGAGTTGATTTAGGGGTTTATTATAATCAAGGTATATTGCAACCACAAGCAAAAGATGAAAAATCTAACCAATATGAATTAAGTTTTGGTTGGAAAGATAAATTCCAAAACTTAAAATTAAACACTTTCTACATTTTATGGGATAACAAATCTGCAAGAATTCGTGATGTATCAAGAGCTGGTGAACCTGGTTTCGATAGAGACGGCAATAGAACAGAACTTATTGGTACATCAAGAAATACAGGTTTTGAATTTGAAGGCGAATGGAAACTAGATAAAATTTCTAAAAAGTTGAAAGGATTAAGATTATCATCATCTTTCACATATATGGATAATAGATGGATTAAGGTTGCTGATGAGGCAAAATACAAACGAGATGCTAATGGTAATATTATTGAAAAAAGAATTTTCAATAGTGATGCTTACATGCCAGATGGTTCAAAAGGTGTTATGTATTTTGAAGATTTGAAAAATAAACATACTGCTAGTGGACCACAAACAATTTTCAACATTACATTATCATACAAATATCAAGGTTTCTCAGCTAACTTTAGTGGCCACTACTTTGCTAGAAATTATGTTCTTGATGGTGAAGGATATTTACCAGTTGATGGTTATTGGTATGATGGTTATTACGTTTATAATGGTCAAATTCAACAAGGTAAAGTGTTTGTAGCTAAAATTAAAAATACATTACCAGAAGTTATGACATTTGATTTAGGTTTAGGTTATTATACAAAAATTGCTCAGGATTATTTCATCTCATTAAGATTGAATATTGATAATGTATTTGATAAAGTTTACTTTACATCTGCTGATAGATATGGCGTAGTTCCTGGTCAACCAAGAACATTTAGATTTAATGTAAGTTTTGGTATTTAATTATTTCAATTATATTGAAGGGCTAGTTTTTAGTTAGCCCTTTTTTTTATTTTTTTTTAATGATTGATATAAGTATATTATATTGTAAATTAAACTATAATAATTGGGGGTATTTTATGAAAACATTTGTTACTTTTTTGCTAATTACAATTAGTATGTTTGCTCAAGATGGCAAATATTACAGGAAATCAATTACATCTCTTGGTGAGATAGTTTTTGCCCAAAAACCCGATCAGGAATTGAAAAATATGCTCTATAATAGAATTTCCCAGCATATACATTTAAACAGATTTGATTATAACACTCTTCCTAAAGAGTTTCTTGAAGATTTTAGGGCAGGTTTAGAAACAATGAGCGATTATGATTATAATGAAATAATTGTTTTATTTGATAGAACCATTAAAGATCTTTTAATAAAAGAGCTTGAAAATGTTAAAGAAATCCGTGCTAATGAAAATCTTACAGAAGAACAAAAAGTTCGTGCAATTGTTGATAAAATGAAAACTTCTGGTATAACTGCTGAGGATATTCTTAAAGTTTATAATGCTGCATATCTTTATTTACCAGTTATCACAAGCTATTCCGAAAATGAAGAAAATGGCAAATATACATTTAGTATTTCTGGTTTTATAGTTTGGTTAAAAGTAAATACAAAAGATGCAAAAAATTTTTCAATTGTACCTGTTAACAAAGTTGTTGTACCTTTTGTAGGTATTGAAGTAACTACTGTGGGTGAAAAATATCGTATTAAAAACAGAGAATTGGATTATAAACAATATGCCAAATTGTTAGCGTGCAATACACTTGTGAAAAACTGGGCCGTAGATATGAAAAAAATACCAGAATTTAGCCTGGCTGGAGAAATTGCCAATGTTGATAAAGGTATATTTAACAATTATTTAGAAGTTAATATTGGTACGAAAGAAGGCGTTGAATTAGATGATGGTTATGATGTTGTAGAAGTTATGGAAGATGAAAAAGGTGAATTGCAAAAAAAGAAAATAGGATTTGTCCGTGCTGAAAAAATTGGAGATAATAAAGATAAAATAGGCTACAATCCAACTTTATTTAAACCATATATCAGCGGTAATTTTGAAAGAGGACAATACCTTTCTGAAAGACCAAATTTAGGAATTGATATTGGACTTAGAACAAAATACTTTGGATTGAATATTTCAAAAGATAATTTCACATTTCTTAATGATGATATCAAATCTGCTTTCGGTTTAGATGTAATGTTTTCTATGAATTTAGCAAAACTTACAGGAATTACACAAACATTTGCTAATATAGAAGCAAGTGGCGGTGTATTTGGTGCTGATGTAGATGACTCTTATGAAATTTCTAATATGTACACTTACTCACTATATTTCTCCCTTTCCAAAAAATTTTGGTTAAAACGATTGAATTTGGAATTAGGAGCAGGATATGGATATAATGTCTTATCATTTAAACATAACTATAAATTTATAGTAGATCACGAAACAACATATGACTTAAAAGCTTGGGGCTTAAAATTTGATGCTTCGTTTAACTATTTAGTAAATCCAGAATTTCAGATTGGAGTTTATGCTGGTTATAAATTAACAACTAATATAGCTGAAGCAGATATTAAAGATAAAGAGGGTAATAAATCAACTTATCCAATATTAAATAGTAGTACAAACTTTAAAGGTGTAGCATTTGGAATTCATTTTACTTATACATTACCGGCATTCCCTGTTGATCCATTTTCTGGAATATCGGCTATGAGTATTGAATATTAATAATGTATAAGTTCTTTTTAAGGAAAATTGAACAATGATATAATATTTTTAAATAATTTTTGGAAAAATAAAAAATTATTAGGCTGTAATTGTTTAAGAATTTTAGTAGTATTCTAAAAGAGTAATTATAAGAATAGTAATTCAATTGTATTATTAATAATTTTCAGTGAATTATTTTTAATGGTTGTCGAGTAATTCTAAGAATGTATGTGAAAAGTTTTGCTAGTACTTTTATTGAGTTCATTGCTGAGTCAGTAAAAGTTTATCAAAATATTTCATTATAAATACTCGATGACCATTTTTTATCTTTATTATTGTTGATAACAAAAATAATATAAGAAAGAAATAGTTTTTTAGAAAACAAAAATACAATAATTTTGAAATATTTAATATAATTATTATATTTCACCAAGATATTTGGACTTATATAGCTAAATTATCATTACATCATTTTTAAGATAAGCTTTATAAGCAATATTTTTCGCACAAGGGAGTAGCAGAAAGTTTTATAAAAGGATTTGTAAGCGAAGAACTTTTTAATCAAATTGAAACTATCGAATTGTTAGATAAAGAATTTATAAGTAAAAAATATCAAA
>Ga0116188_1000602_pt1 | contig 34990 bp, 19 predicted proteins | sample AD_JPNTR2_MetaG_FD_89807 | JGI IMG/M metagenome (GOLD analysis project Ga0116188, IMG submission 89807) | Active sludge microbial communities of municipal wastewater-treating anaerobic digesters from Japan - AD_JPNTR2_MetaG | ecosystem: Engineered > Bioreactor > Anaerobic > Digestate | place...
AAATCCCAAGACCCGATGAGCGAATGAGCAGGCGCTAAAGAGCTGTGCGGCATCGGGAAGGCGCGGCGAAATTGCGATGAAACCAATTCTCTCACCGGGTATCGCCAAGGCCTTAGACCAGGAGTAAACCTGTACGGAGCGGGTTACGAAAGTCGGGACTTCGGGGGGACGGATCCCGGTGAAAGCCAGGGCTTTGTATGGCTCGTCACTCACAAGAAGAATGTCCTGATCGAGTTTCTTGAGCAGGTCCTCGAATTCCTCGAGCACCCGGGGAGGATAGACCACCCCGGTCGGGTTGTTCGGAGAATTGATGATGATGGCTTTGGTTCGGCTGGTAATAGCGTCCCGGATTGCCGGCATACGGGGAAGGAAATCCGGGCCAGTGTTGACAATTACTGGCGTACCGCCGTGATTAGTGATGTAGAAGAGATATTCGACGAAATAGGGGGCCAGCACTATGACTTCGTCGCCCGGATCGAGAATAGCTTTGAGAATAGTGTTCAGGCCGCCGGCCGCGCCGACAGTCATCACGACGTGGTCCTCGGTGTACGGAAGCCGTGTGGCAGCCGAAAGTCGTTCGGCGATTGATCGCCGCACTTCCGGAAAGCCGCTATTCGGCATATAGGAATGAATTCTCGGGCGCGCTTCCTGAAGATGAGCGAGAGCCGATCCGATGACGCCCGGTGGCGGTTCAAGGTCAGGGTTGCCCAGGGTGAAGTCAAAAACGTTTTCGGCGCCGCGTTCACGTCGCAGCTTGGCGCCCTCCTCGAACATCTTCCGGATCCAGGAGGCCTTTTGGAGTTGTTCAGTGATGACTTTGGCTACTGTCATATGGCGAGTCACAGGGCTATAAGGTCCAAGTACCCGGCAGGCGGCAGCGATCGGGGCAACGACTGGAGCTTGTCGCTGCCGTGTCAACGTGTCGGTCTGTCCTTGGATATGTGTATCTAATCGGGAAAACTCTCTTGGAATTCCCGGCTCCCGACGACCTCGATTCCCTCCTTCTGCAGCTGCTCTATAGCGGCATCGGGATCGTTGAACCGGAAAATGAGCACTGCGCGGCCGCTTTGGAAAGTGAAGGCATACATGTATTCAATGTCGACAGCCGCATCGTCAATCACTCTGAGGACTTCCGTGAGCCCGCCCGGTCGATCGGGCACCTCGATGGCGACGACCTCGGTTACGTTGACTACGCAATGCTCGGCCTCCAGGGCGGCCTTCGCCTTCTGCCAGTCGCTCACAATTAGCCTCAAAATCCCGAACTGCTCGGTGTCTGCAAGCGACAGGGTGCGAATGTCGATGCCGGCACAGGCCAGAATCTTCAACGGGACACTGAGTTGACCGCGCTTATTTTCAAGGAAGACGGACAATTGATGCAGTTTCATGGACGTGTCCTCCGTTTAGGAACCGGCATTTCGGTGATCGATCACGCGTCTGGCCTTGCCCATGCTGCGCTCGATTGTATGCGGCGCAACGAGGCGGACGCCGACGGAGATTCCCAAGATATTCTCCACGCTTTTCTTGATTCGCGACTGAAGTTTCTCGAGTGCACCGACGGTATCGCTGAATACTGCCGGGGTTACCTCCACCTGGATCTCCATGCGGTCGAGCCCCTTTTCGCGAGTCAGCACGATCAGGTAATGAGGGACTGTCCCTTCCACGGCCAGGAGTGCTGCTTCAATCTGGGAGGGAAACACGTTGACCCCGCGAATGATGATCATATCATCGCTGCGGCGCGAGATCCTGCGAATTCGCCGGAGGGTGCGCCCACACCCGCAGGAGTTCGTCTCTATGGCGGTGATGTCCCGGGTTCGGTACCGGAGCATTGGGATCGCCATTTTTGTCAGAGTTGTCAGCACCAGTTCGCCCTCTACCCCGTCCGGGCACGGTTCGCCGGTTTCCGGATCAACGATTTCCGGATAAAAATGGTCCTCAAAGATGTGCAGGCCGTTCTGGCACTGGCACTCGATTCCCACCCCCGGTCCTATGATTTCCGACAACCCGTAAATGTCGTGGGCCTTAATCCCGGTCTGCTCCTGGATGTGGTTCCTCATCGCCTCTGACCATGGTTCGGCGCCGAATACGCCGACGCGGAGGGGAAATTTCCGGATGTCCTCACCCAGTTCGCAGGCGCGTTCAACAAGGTGGACAAAGTAGGACGGTGTGCAGCAGATGGCGGTCACACCGAAGTCTTTCATAACCATAATTTGCCGGTCGGTGTTTCCGCCCGAAATGGGGATCACGGTGGCGCCCAGGTTCTCAGCGCCGTAGTGTGCCCCGAGTCCGCCTGTAAAAAGCCCGTATCCGTAAGCGTTCTGTATGATGTCATTCGGGCCCACACCACACGCCACCAGGCTTCGGACCATGACGCTCGACCAGACTTCAATATCGTCCTTGGTATAAGCCACGACGATCGGTTTGCCGGTCGTTCCGCTTGAGGAGTGGAGCCTGACTACATCTTCCATGGGACTCGCGAACATCCCGAAAGGGTACGTGTCGCGCAGATCGGACTTTACCGTGAACGGAAGCCGGCGGATGTCTTCGAGCGACTTGATGTCTTCTGGACGGATGCTTCTTTCGTCCATCCTTACCCGCGTCAGCCGCACCCGTTCATACGCCCGTTGGACAACCGCCTGCAGGCGTTTCAACTGCAGCGCCTGGAGCCGTTCAACCGGCAAATAATCGAGTGCAGCGGCGGGGTGAAAAGAATCCCCGGCAGTCTTTCCCATCTTTATCATTGAGCCTCTCTTAACCGTCTCTGGGTTTAATGTCGCGATGTGTGACGGCTGGAGCTAAATACCAGAATCTCTGGCGGAAATCAATTGTTGATCGGCGCGTGAAGTGGACCAAGTGGACCAAGTGGACGAAGCGGACCAGCGAATTTACCTCTGTCCACTTGGTCCATCTCGTCCATTTCACCCGCCGATCAAGGGTATTCAACGCCGCTTGGATGGACTACAATCGGGCGGCGATGAATACACTACGCTTCCTAGGTGCGACTCGCACCGTGACCGGCTCCAAACACCTGGTGACCTCAGGCAACGCACAAGTTCTTATCGATTGCGGTTTGTTTCAGGGGCTCAAGGAATTGCGGCTCCGTAACTGGGCCCCGTTCCCGGGAGACATCAGGCGCCTCGACGCGGTCATTCTGACTCATGCTCATATCGATCACGCCGGCTATCTGCCCCGCCTCGTCAAAGATGGATTCAAGGGACCGATTTACGCCAGCCCATCGACTATAAGCCTGAGTAAGATCCTTCTTCCGGATACCGGGCGGCTCCAGGAAGAAGATGCCCGCTATGCCAACAAGAAGGGCTTCTCGAAGCACAAACCGGCTCTTCCTCTGTTTACCGAGAAGGATGCCAGGGCTTGCTTGAGGCTATTCAAACCAATCCCGTTTTATGAACCTGTTAAGGTAGCGTCGAAGATCGTTGCCTGCCTTGGGCAGTCGGGCCATATCCTCGGCTCAGCGTTTATTCAGCTAGCCCTGGGTCGTAACGGCAAAAAAGGACCGCGTGTAGTGTTCAGTGGCGACCTGGGACGGTTCGCGCGTCCAATTATCAACGACCCGGCGCCGCCGTTTGAGGCCGACTACCTGGTGCTGGAATCCACTTATGGCGACCGCCTCCATCCGGCTAAAGACGCCAAGACCACCTTATCCCAGGTCGTGAACCGGACCGTGGAACGCGGGGGGACGGTGGTTATCCCTTCATTCGCCGTCGGCCGTATGCAGGAATTACTGTACCTATTGACCGAGCTGAGAGAGGAAAACAAGATTCCACCCATCCCTATCTTCCTGGACAGCCCCATGGCGATCAGTGCCACTACGGAATACCTCGCGCACACCGAGGAACATGATGAAGAAATGAAGGCGCGAACAAAAAACGGGCTGCGCAGTCTGTTGCAGACGGTTACCGTGACCCGAGGGCAGGGCGAATCGAAAAGGGCAATCAAGCATCGCGGACCGGGCATCATCCTCTCCAGTTCGGGAATGGCGGTCGGGGGACGGGTACTCCATCATCTCGCCGCGCGCCTTCCTGACCCGCGAAACACGGTTCTGTTTGTAGGCTACCAGGCGGCAGGAACCCGCGGGCGGCTGATGGTAGAGGGAGCGAAGGAAATCAAGATCTACGGCGAGATGATCCCGATTAATGCCGAGATCGTTCAGATGGAGGAATTGTCAGCGCATGCCGACTACGAGGAAATCCTGTGCTGGCTTTCCTGCTTCAGCAAGCCGCCGAAATGCACTTTCTTGGTCCATGGAGAAGAATCTGCCTGCGAAGCGCTCGAGAGGCGCATCAGGGAGCGGCTGGGCTGGAATTGCATGATCCCCGAGTTCGGACAGGAAGTGGAGCTTCATGGGGAATAGATCACGCGCAGGACTGTGATAGATTCGAGCTAGAGGAGGATCGTACGCGAGTCTCTGTCTTGCTGATGCTTCACTGGCTTGCGCTTTTTGTGCCGGTGCAGTCCGCCGGGACGGCTCAACCGGTTCTTCCTCTGGTTCGGGCTCATTCTCACAATGACTATCGGCATCCCCGTCCTCTCTTTGATGCGCTGGACCAGGGATTTTGCAACGTCGAAGCCGACGTGTTCTTGAGGGACGGCGAGTTGCTGGTGGCGCATGAGGAAGATGAGATTCAGCCGGAGAGAACTCTCGAAGCCCTTTACCTGGAGCCGTTGCTCGAACGGGTGAGGCAAAACGGCGGGAAGGTTTATCCGGCCGAGTCCCCCTTCACACTTCTCATCGATGTCAAATCCGAGGCAGAACCCACGTGGAGGGCTCTCAGGCTAGTGCTGGAGCGTTACCGGGAGATGTTGACGGTTTTTGAACCAACGGGAGTTCGACGAGGTGCGGTGACCGTGCTTATTTCCGGAAACAGGGCGGCTTCGCTCATGCTGAGTGAGACGAGCAGATTGGCCGGCTTGGACGGCCGGTTCCCGGATGTCGACCTCGGATTGAATCCTTCGGTGATGCCGCTTTTGAGCGACAACTGGACCCGGTATTTTACCTGGTCGGGAAGAGGACCGCTGCCCGCCAGAGAGCGCGAGCAGCTTTGGTCGATTGTCCAGAAAGCGCACAGTGCCGGCTATCTTGTCCGCTTTTGGTCTGCCCCCGATACTCCCGCCGCCTGGGAACTGCTCCTGGATGCGGGAGTGGACCTTATCAATACCGACAACCTCGAAGGGCTGGCCCGTTTCCTGCGCGAGAAGGAGCGCTCGGTGGCCACGCCTTGATGGACACGGGGCGCTCAAAGTCTGCAGTCCCGGCTTTAGCCGGGCCTGGAGTTTGGCGAAAATACACAGCCGTGTAAAGCCGACGAAAACGTTGTTGACGTTGAGATTGTCCGACTGAGAGATACGGCACGCCGGAGGCGTGCAGGGAGAGTCGCCGGGGGTGGAGCGTTTTTTTGCGACACCCCCGGAAATGGACGGGAAAGGGCTTCCCACTCTGAAGGAGTGGGAGGAAAAACCCTCGCACCCCTACCGGGGTGCGAACTGCTTCTCTCCAGTTTCCGGGGGTGTCGCTGAAAAACGCTCCACCCCCGGCTACTCTCCTTGCACGCCTCTCCGGCGTGCCCTCCCGGCTTTAGCCGGGCAGTTGCCCATCGGTCAATTGTCACCACATGACCGATTTAAGGCCCGCCGGTAGGGGGCACTACAAACGAAGAGTTGGCACCACCAACGTCCCAAGACGTCAGAGCAGAGGTCATTCTTCGCTGCCCGCGGCTGGTGCCGGCCATGGATAACCGAAGCGATATTGACCGGAGCCGATTTCCACGACTACGGCATCGTCTTCGCTGCGGATGGTTTTAATCCCGTTGCCTTGCGTCAAAGGCTTTCCGCTTTCCGTCACCTTGGCGGCAGAGCCTGCCTTCGGCAGACGCACGGTGGCGCGACAATTTGCCGGGATCTCAACGGCCAGATCGAAAACGCCATTGGTGATCGTCCACGCCGAAGCAACCTTCCCGTGTATGGATTCGAATCTAGCGTCAACACGCGTAAATCCGCCTCCCGGCTGTGGCTGAATCAGAACGTGCTTGTAAGCCGGGTCCGCCGGATCAACTTCGATTCCCGCCATGACTCGGTACATCCATTCCCCAATCGCGCCATAGGCGTAGTGATTAAACGAATTCATCCCCTCGTCTTGGAATGAACCGTCTGGTTTGAGCCCGTCCCATCGCTCCCAAATAGTCGTTGCGCCTTGCTTGACCGGGTAGAGCCAGGAAGGATATTCCTCCCGGTTAAGGAGCATGTAGGCTTCGTCAAGATAGCCGTACCGCGTGAGAACATGGCACAGGTAAGGGGTGCCGACAAAGCCGGTGGTCAAGTGCTTGCGTTCGCGCACTTCGGCAGCCAGTCTTTCGGCGGCTCTGGTTCGCAAGTGTTCAGGAAGAAGCTCGAAATGAAGCGCCAGGACGTAGGCGGTCTGCGTGTTCTCACCGACTCGACCGGTTTCTGTCACGAATTCCCGAACGAACTCCTTCTTTATGCGCTCGGCCAACTGCTCGTATTTTTTCGCGTCTGGCTCTTTGCCAAGAATCCGCGCGGCGCGCGCCAGCAATTCGGTGGAGTGAGCAAAGAAGGCGGTCGCGATCAGGTCCTTTCCGGTCGTTGCTCCGGGATAGTCAGAACGGTTTGTCGAGTAAGCCAGCCAGTCACCGAAATGAAAATCCCCGGTCCAGATGAGATCGTCCCCTGCGCGCTGGCGCATGTACTCGACCCATCGAGACATGCTTTCGTACTGCCGTTCCAGGATTTGTTTGTCTCCGTACACCAGATAAAGATTCCACGGGATGATGACGGCGGCGTCGGCCCACGCAGCTGATCCGGCTGAAGGCCGGTTTGGCCGGCTCAATATATCCGGGATCACGTGAGGAACGCTCCCATTGGGCAGTTGATCGGCAGCCAAATCCGCGAGCCACTTGGTGAAAAACGAGGCGACATCCATGTTAAATGCGGCGGTGCGGCAGAACACCTGGGCATCGCCGGTCCATCCCAGTCGTTCGTCGCGCTGCGGACAATCGGTCGGTACATCCAGAAAGTTTCCCTTTTGCCCCCAGATGATGTTGTGCTGGAGCTGGTTGATCAGCTCCTTGGAAGTCTCAAAGTGGCCGGTTTTCGCCATATCTGAGTGGATGACCACCCCGCGAAGACTGTCCAGCGTCAGTTCACCGGGATATCCGTCGACGTCCACATAGCGAAAGCCCTGGAACGTGAAGTGAGGCTCAAAGACCTCAACTCCGTTCCCTTTCAAAGTGTACTCGATGGTTTGTTTGGCCTTTCGCAGATTGGCGGTGTAGAAATTGCCCTCTTTATCGAGCACCTCGGCGTGGCGGAGAGTGACCTTCGTGCCGGCTGGTCCTTGAACCTTGAGTTTCACCCATCCGACCATGTTCTGGCCCATGTCTACAACGGTGTCACCAGCGGGAGTCTTGAGGATTTTTACGGGCTTGATCTCCTGGATCTTGCGAACAGGGGGCCCGACCTGCGCGACAAGGTTGTCTTTTCCCCTGTTCGCGATTTTGACGCCCGACCAAGGGCTGTCGTCAAAACCGGGGGTAGTCCAGCCGGGCTTCTCCAAGCGGGCGTCGTAGGTTTCACCATGGTAAATGCCGGACGTCAGGATGGGGCCCGTTGCAGCCTTCCAACTCTGGTCGGTTACGATGGTTTCCTCGCGGCCGTCGCGGTACTTCACATGAATCTGGACAAGAAGTGCCAACCGGTCGCCGTAGAAATTCCTTTGGTTTTCGAAACCGATTTCTCCCCGGTACCAGCCGTTTCCCAACAGCACGCCGACGGCGTTGTCCGAGTTGTTCAGCAGTGCGGTGACGTCGTAAGTCTGATACTGCAGACGCTTGTTATAGCTGGTCCAGCCTGGGGTAAACACCTGGTCCCCGACACGCTGGCCGTTCAGGAACATTTCATAAAGGCCATAGCTGGTGACGTAAGCGCGTGCCCTGGCGATGTCGCCTTTCAGTTGAAACTTGGCGCGAAGCATGAATGCAGGACCTGACTTGGAGGTATCGTCGGGTAAATCAGGTTCGATCCAGTTTGCTCTCCAGTCAGACGGGTTGAGCAGGCCCATTTCCCAGAAAGCGGGAGAGCTCCATCCTGAGTCGGAGCCCTGCGAGTCCCAAACACGAACCTGCCAGTAATAACGCTGCCCGGTTTTGAGCGGCGGTCCATCGTAGGTCCGGTGGATGGATTGATCCGAGTTTACTCGTTTGGAGTCCCAGATGGTCTTGCCGGCATTCAAATCGGCCTCGCTCTCGGCAACACGAATCTGGTAGGCGGATTGGACCACCCCTCGGGCATCGGACTGTAGTTTCCAGGAGAAGCGCGGTTTAAGGGAATCGATGCCTAAGGGGTTTTCTTTGTACTCGGTTCGTAAATCCTTGATCCTCAGGACGCCCCCGCGGCTGGCCGGCTGGGCGGGTATCACAACAGTTACAAGGCAAATGATGGCCAAGAGCATGGACAGTTGATTGATTCTGACGGTCATTTCGGCTCCTCTCTCGGAGCTAATCTTAACCCGGCTGACCAAATTGCGAAATGCGAAGCGAGTTTGAGGGCCCCGGTTTGTAGTCTAGGGTTTCACAAAACAGGTATTTTCAAAAAGAGGGACTGGATTGGTCCCGGCCCTAATGCTTGGCCAGGCGTTCCCAACGTCGACCGTTTCGACTTTTTCTTCTGACTAGAGGTCCGTCAGGACCGACATGTTTATAGGGATACGTGAAGGCTTTGACCCAGGTCCGTCAGGACCGACACGTGACTGGTAGCTGAGCCCAAGCGGCAAAAGTGGCCTTTTCCGGCAGACGCTGCCAGGTGAGGAGACGGAGCAGGGAGTTCACGTGCCGGTCCTACGGACCTGGGTCTTTCGCCTTCGGTCGTTACTATAAACGTGTCGGTCCTGACGGACCTCTGATGCGACCAGCACCGGCCTGATGGTGGTCAGGGAGCAGGACGTCTTAAATCGAACGATTCCCTCCACTCACCGCCGCGTTGAGGAGAATTTTCGATTTAAGGCCCGCTGAAGGCGGCACTACAAACCTGGACTGCAGCAGCTTAGACGGGTTCCGTTATTCATGGGACGTCAACGTCGAGGGACTGTCCCCAATCTCCACAACCACTGCTTCGTCTGGACGCAGGCAGAGGCGAGACTCAACCAAGGTACCGCCCTGGTCCAGGTGACTGGACAGGATCAGGCAACCCAACACACCATTCAGCGAGAGCTCTTGGGGAGTCGAAGTGAGGTTCAGCGCCACTAGGAATCTTTGGTCACCCTCTTCCCGCAAATAGGCGATCAGTCCGTCGGGGCACGGGAACGGCTTATACGAGCCTGCGTGTAGCGCCGGGGCCGATCGGCGAAGCTCGAGCAGCCGCTGATAGAGTGTGAGCATGGACCGAGGATCGGACGCTTGCTTCTCCACGTTCACCACTGGATAGCTCGGATTCACGGGAAGCCAGGGCGTGCCGGAGGTAAATCCGGCGTGAGGCCGATCGCTCCATTGCATTGGTGTCCGCGCGGGATCCCTCCCCTTCCCGGGCTGCCTGATGCCGCGCGTATCTCGAACCTGCCCCGGTTCGATGACACCATTTTGCATACCGATCTCTTCGCCGTAATAGATTGTCGGGGTGCCGCGCAAAGTCAGGAGGAGCATTGCCGCTACACGAGCCTGGTCTAATCCGATTCTGGAAGCCACTCGGGGCTTGTCGTGATTCCCCAGCACCCAGTTGGGCCAGGCATACGAGGGAAGCGCCTGTTCATATTTCTCGATGGCCGATTTTATCGTCGTCGCCTCCCAGGGCAGCTGGATCAGTTGGAAATTAAAAGGGAGATGGAGTCCTGAGCCGTTATTCCCGTAATATTCGACAAGCCGTTCCACCGGAAGATAAATCTCGCCGAGAAGCACCCGATCGCCGTAACTATCGGTCACTTCCCGGATTCTCCTGATCAGGTCATGGATTTCCGGGCGATCGCAGCTGTAGACGGGAAGCAGGCTGTTATAAGCGGGCTGATCCGGGGTGTAGTGCGGGTTAGGCGGATTGTCCCGGAACAGCGAATCCTTGATCAGATGCCAGACGACATCAATTCGAAAGCCGTCGATCCCCCGGTCCAGCCAGAACCTGATCACCTGCAGCATGGCCTCTTGCACTTCCGGATTTCGCCAGTTCAGGTCGGGCTGTTCCTTGAGAAAGGCATGGTAATAGTATTGTCCAGTGGCCTGATCCCATTCCCAGGCGCTTCCTCCGAAGATACTCAGCCAGTTGTTGGGTGGTCCTCCCTGTGGTGAAGCATCCCGCCAGATGTACCAGGAGCGCTTAGGGTTATCACGAGATCGTCTGGACTCTAAAAACCAGGGATGTTGATCCGAAGTGTGATTGGGAACCAGGTCAAGAAGCACTCGCAGGTTCCGCTGATGGGCTTGTTCGATCAGGTGATCCAAGTCGGCAAGACTTCCGAATACGGGGTCGACATCGGTGTAATCGGCCACGTCGTAACCGAAGTCGGCCATGGGCGAAGGATAAATCGGGGACAGCCAGAGGGCATCGACACCGAGCCATTTCAAATAATCAAGTCGCGACGAAATTCCCTCCAAATCGCCTTTCCCGTCGCCATTGCTGTCACAAAAGGAAAGGGGGTAAATCTGGTAGATCACCCCCGTTTGCCACCAAGGTCTGATTACTGCTGTGTTCATACTTCCAAGAAAACCACCCGAATTATGGGCGTAAGAATTATAGGTCATAATGAGGTGATGGCTCTTCCTTACCGCTCTCGTGGCCTAGATAGCGACCTGGCAGCTTCCGGGAAAAAACGCAGGGTGAATCCGCGGCTGGCGCGGCTCTCCCATTACCTGGACCGCGTTTTTCGTATTCCCGGGACCAGGATTCGCTTCGGTATCGAGCCCATCCTGGGAATGATCTTCCCGGGCGCCGGAGATGCAGCGATGGCGATCCTGTCCGCCTTGATCGTCATCAGCTCGGTGCGCTACGGCTTGCCCAAGGTTGTGATTGGCCGAATGGTGTTTAACGTTGCGGTTGACTATCTGCTTGGCAGCATTCCGCTGCTGGGCGACTTGTTTGACTTTGCCTTCAAAGCCAACGAGAAAAACCTCGATCTGCTGGACCGATACACCACGGGAGAGCGCCGTGGCGCGAGCTTCGGCGACTGGGTGTGGCTGGTCATTCTTCTTACCATCCTGGGAGCAATTATAGCGAGTGGAGTAGCCTTGCTGATTACGTTACTCGCTTCCTTTGACTTCAGGTTGCTGTAGTGCTGAAGACCCTTATGCCCGTGATTTTGATTGTCGTCCTTTTATCGTTCACCCGGGCATTTGCCGGCCAGGAAAAGCCAGATGCCATTCACAGCGGGCCGGCGGATGAGATCGTTGTGACCGCAGCCCGGGTCGAGCAGTCAATCACTGAGTCCGCTTCCCTGGTGACGGTGCTGCCTGAAGAAAGAATCTCGGCCACCCCGTTCCTGGTGCTGGATGATCTTCTCCGGGCGGTACCCGGTTTTTCGCTCCTCCGACGATCAAGCAGCCTGGTGGCGCATCCCACCACTCAAGGGGTGTCGCTTCGAGGGATCGGTCCCAGCGGAGCCAGCCGATCCCTGGTCCTGTTAGACGGTATTCCGCTTAACGACCCCGTTGGAGGTTGGGTCTACTGGAACCGGATGCCGTTTGCCGCGCTTAGCCGGGTTGAAGTTGTCAGGGGGGCAACCAGCCAGCTTTACGGCAGTTCGGCACTGGGGGGAACCATCCAGTTGATACCCAAGAAGCCCTCGAGCAGGTCTTTGTTGGTACGAGGTCAGCTGGGGCAAGCCGGTGTCCTGGACGTGGATGTCGGTGCGGCCGATCAGAGAGGGGACTGGGCCTACCTGTTCGCAGGACGCGTGCTCGACAGTTCCGGTTACTATCTGATTCGCGAGGAAGTCAGGGGAGCGGTCGATACGAAGGCCAGTTCCGCTTTTCAGACTTTCTTTGGGCGGGTCTATTACAAGTCTTTGCATGCCGGACTGAACCTGTTCAAAGAGTCGCGTAACAACGGCACCCAGATCCAGACTAATAACTCCCGCCTGGCGCTTTTTGACGTCGGTTTGAACAGGGCCGGATGGGATGCTCGCTTCTACGTCCAATCGGAGCTGTTTCGCAGCAACTTCTCGCGAATTCTGAGCGATCGGTCGGCGGAATTTCTGACCAGCCGTCAGGAGATACCTTCAATAGCTTACGGTGCGGCGTGGACCTGGCGGCCGTCCTCCATTCTTCAGTTCGGCGCGGATTGGAGGTACGCCGGCTGGGATCAGTACGATCAAAACCTCGCAGGTTTGTTCGCGCAACTCTTGCTGCCTGTCTCGCCTTCGTTGGACCTCCTCGTTGGGGGCCGGCTGGACCTCTGGCAGAACGAGCGGATGCAGACGAGCGCGAATCCACGCGCCGGACTGGTGTGGCGGACAAATGAATGGCTGACAGTGCGCAGTTCTGCCTACCGGGGTTTCCGTTCTCCGACCCTGAATGAGCTGTATCGGCCGTTCCGTGTCGGAAATGTCGAGACGCTCGCAAACCCGGCGCTGGGCGAGGAATACCTGTGGGGGGGCGAGAGTGGGGTGGACTTTCACCCGAATCGTCGCCTTCTGCTAAGAGTCAACGGATTCTGGAACTCGCTGCAGAACCCTGTCTCTAACGTGACATTGTCAACGACACCAACACAGGTGTTGCGCCAGAGAATGAACCTCGGGGGCATCGCGGTGAAGGGTTTGGAGACCGAGGTGACGCTCGACTATGAAAGGTACGCCCTTCGTGCCGGCTATCTCTATTCGGCGGCTTCGGTTAAAGGAAGCCGATTGGAAGTTCCCCAGGCGCCCGCCCACCAGGCGGTCCTGGGCTTTGACTACGATCGGGGTGTTCTCGCAACCATTCAGGCACGGTGGATAGGTCACCAGTATGAGGACGACCTGAACACCCTTGACTTGCCCGGATACGTTGTCGTCGATTTCCTGGTCAGTCGGCCGGTAGCCGATAACCTCAGGCTCTTCATGTCAGTGGAAAATCTGTTCGGCCGGGAATACGTGGTAGGGCGGACGCCGGTAGAGCAACTTGGTTCGCCGCGCCTCATCCACGGCGGCCTCGCGCTCGATCTCCAGAAATAATCGCCAGACCAAAAAACAGGACCCCAAGCACTTGAACCGACTTGTCTTTCGCCCCAGCGCTGGACCACCAGCTCGCCTGCACTTGGGGTCCTCCGAGGCGGTGGGTTTCATCCGGGCGCTGGCGCGCCCTTCTTCGAAACCCACCCCACGTCTCTCTCAGTCCTTGGAGTCCTTTAGGTCCTTGGAGTCTCTTAGACTCCCCTGGACCCCTTCGCCTAAAGAACCGCCTCCAGCGCTTTCAGTTCGGGCTCTCCAGGACCCAGCGGCAGACAGACTTTGCCACGCTGGACGGTAGATCTCAGAGCTCCCATCATCACCTCGAACCCCTTGAATGCTCTCTCACCGTCACAGGGATGGGTCTTGGAAGGATCATCCAGCCAGTCGGCAATATCCTGGATATAGAACGGCATATCGTGGGCGTAGTCCATGTAACCGGGACCTGAAAAGGCGCCGTCTTTAGTGACCGCCCGCCAGCCGCCTCCCTTGCCTTCTTTGCCGGTCAGCACCTCGGCGAAACCTTCTGTTCCCTGGGCGCCGATCCGTACCTTGTGCCACATAGAATCAACTTCTGGAACATCCGGGGCGTCTGCGCCGCATTCGAAGATGCCGCGCACGCCATTGGCAAACTGGACCAGCGCGCACACGTAGTCAGGCGAACTGTGTACGTCGGCAAACTTCTCTTTGCCTGAAGCCTGGCCGGCAACCCAGACCGGGTCGGCGTAGTCGTTGTACCAACTGGCGTATTCAATCAGGTGGGTCATCATATGCATCATCCAGCCGATTGAATGGCCGTAGACCGTGTGAACCCGACCAATGGCGCCGCTCGAGATAATCTCTTTCACTTTTCGATAATGCTCTCCGTAGCGATGCTGGTGGCTGACGACTGATTTCACCCCGGCCTGGCGCATCAGGGAGTACATCTCGATTGCCTCATTCATCGATAAGGCAATTGGCTTTTCGAAGGCGATCAGCTTCACTCCCGCCTCGACCCCGGCCTTGATGAAAGGCAGCCGGATCTGCGGAAGCGTGCAGAAGACGAATACGTCCGGCTTGCAGTTGTTTAACATGCGGGCGGCATCCGTGTCCGCCACCTCAACGCCGTACTTCTGTTTGGCCGCGTCCAGGCGTGCGACATCGATATCGCACAATCCTACGAGTTTGAAACGGGGATTGGCCGCCAGTGCATCGGCGTGATGCATGCCGCGCTTCCCTAAGCCAGCTACGGCAACGGTATACGTTGGTTGGCTCATACTATCCTACCTGTTCTTCGGCCAGTCGCGGACGACCTGAATGGTGTACTGAATTTCCTCTTCCGTCAGCTCGGGGAACATCGGCAGGGAAATGCAGGAAGAGCTGTTCTTCTCGGCGTTGGTCAACGGCTCAGGAATCCGGGCAGGCTTGCCCCACGGGAACCCGTCCTGTTGGTGAATCGGAATCGAGTAATGGGTCTTGGCATCGACTCCGTTCTTGGCCAGATACTCGAGCATTGGGTTTCTTTCGGCCGGATCTTTAGTCTCGATGACGTAAAGGTGAAACACGTGGCGATAGCCCGGGCGCACGTACGGAAGGTCGATAAAATCGCAATCCTGGAGACATTGCGTATACTTTTGAGCGATTTCGATTCGCCGGTCGCTCCATTCACGGATGTGTTTGAGCTTGGCGCTCAAAATGCCGGCATGCAGGTCGTCCAGTCGGCTGTTGAACCCGAAACTATGCACGTCTCGTTTGTTGGACCCGTGGTTGCGCAGCTTGCGAATTCTGTCGTTAAGGAATTGGTGGTTCGTTGTCACTGCTCCGCCATCGCCGAATGTACCGAGGTTCTTCTGGATAATGAAGCTGGTTGTGACCGCGTCTGAGAGTTCGCCGATTTTGAAATCGTCCCCATGCGCATCGATCGCCTGGGCGTTGTCTTCGATGACCAGCAGTCCGTATTCGTCAGCGATTTTTCGGATCTCTCGCATAGGAGCGCACTGGCCGTAAAGGTGGACGGGGATGATTGCCCGGGTGCGCTTGGAGATGGCCCGGCGAACGGCCTCCGGGTCGATACATCGGGTATTGGTATCGCAGTCAACCAACACTGCCGTGCACCCGGCAATCCAGATTGCCTCGGCAGTCGCGAAGAAGGTGTTGGCATTGGTAATGATTTCGTCGCCCTCTTTAAGTCCTAGGCCCATGATGGCGAGCCAGATAGCGTCGGTGCCGTTCCCGACCCCGATGGCGTACTTTGATCCGGCATAAGCAGCCAGTTCTTCCTCAAACCTTTTCAACATCGGTCCTTGGACGTACTGTCCGCTCATGAGGACTTCTTGGATCTTGGCGTCGATCTCACCCTTGATGCTCTCATACTGCCTGACGTGACCATAGAATGGAACTTTCATTGATGGCTCCTCCCGTTTAAGCGGTCTTTCTTGCCAGTATGATATAGATCGCTTGAGCGACTGACAAATCACGTCCTTTCCACCTCGAAACGCTCGTTTCGCCAGATCACGCGCACTTCGGGTGGGGCTTCGTAGTCCTTGATTTTTAAGAGTTCCAGGGGATTTTGAAATCCAATTTGCCGGAGATTCGATTCGGAAAAAATCTGCAAACCGGCCAGAAAGTTCATGCAATCCAGCATGCAGGCACTGGAGCCAACCAGGTGCTGTCCCACCGGATTCCATATGCGCCCGCCCTCTTCAAGGACGACTTTTTGTCCCAGGCAGTCGTACTCGCCTGGAGGAAACCCGGCAAGCGACGTGGCATCGCTGACCACAATCAATTTCTCGATGCCTTTGACTTTGGCGACAACGCGGATGAAAGAAGCAGGCAGGTGATGGCCATCGGTGACCAGCATGGCGATGAGGCGCTCTTCGTCTAGCTGGTCCCACAATGGATTGGGATGGCGCGGGAGCATATTGGCTATTCCGTTACCGAGATGGGTGCTTGCCTGGGCGCCCGCGTCGCACGCTCGTCGAATCGTCTCGGCATCGGCCAGGTGGTGGCCCAGGCAGACCGTTATTCCGGCTTTGACTGCGTGATCGATCAAAGTCAGCGCGCCGGGCCTTTCTGGCGCCACAGTCAGGATGCTGATCCTGTCTTGCGCCAGTTTTCTGAGATGATCCAAAACACGAGTCGAGGGCGCCAAGACATGGTCGCGTGGATGAGCACCTCGAGCTCCGTCCTCGGGCGAAATGAAAGGTCCCTCTAAGTGAAGTCCGAGGATCGCTCGTTCAAGATACGGTTCCTTAAGGCTCTGGGCCAGAACAGGGAGGTTCGCTTCATAGAGCTCCATCGACGAAGTGATAATGGTCGGGCAGTAAGCGACGGTGCCGCGCTTCTGGAGCTCCCGGGTGACATCCCGAATCTTCGTAGCCGTCAATCCGAATGAAGAGAAGTCGACACCTAGGAAGCCGTTAACCTGCAAATCCACGAACCCGCCAAACTGGTCATTTCGTTTTTTCATAGGCAGTCAGCCTTAATGGTACAGCACGGAATTGGACTTGTCCGCGGAGAAGCGCCATACTGTTATCAAGGTACCGAAAAACGAGTCTTTCCTTTCAAGGTCAATTCGCTGCACTTGCAGAAGCGGCTGAGAACGGCAAGAAACCCTGACTGCCGCATACAGGCAACGTGTCGCGAGAGAAACTTTTGGGTTCGGTTTTTCATCCTTAACAAACGCGGGACGTTTTATCTGCCAGTAGGTCCCCAGTGAGCAGCAGTGCGACTCACCTTGATCTGGCGCGGGTGGTACGGTTATGAGCAGTCAAAGAGTTGCGCAGAACAGTAGGAACTCCTGCGTGTTGGCTCATTTTTTGGTATTCCGATGTCAGCATCGGATCACTTCGCCTTAGCACGGGCATCCTAGCTCCAAGCTTACCTGTTTATCGATCCTCGCAGAAATGCAGCGGTGTATGGCGAATCGCCACCGGTCCACGCACGCGGAGTCACCCGACGGATCGACAGAAGATTGGACATCGATAAGGTTAATAGGGCTGTGTTTACCGAACCTATAGAAAAGTTTTCTTTCCAGTTGAGAAGCATTTGGACACAACTCTCCCATACCGGCACATTGTCCGGAGGGCGGCGCTTAACCGGATACGGGCAGCGCCTGGTTATTCGGCGGCCGCCGACGTGGTTGTTCTGGGCGCTCGTTGTTGCCGCTTTGATGATGGGTGTTTTCTACGAAGTCCAGACCTCGGCGTTGCAAAGCCGTGTCTTTTCTTACCTTTCCAGAAGAATGACGTATACGGTGCAGCCCGGTGCGAGTTCGACCATCGTTTTCCCGACGGGCGGACCACTCAACGAGCGCCGGGGATACTCGCGGATACCGCAATTCCAGGAACGACTCGAGAGCCAAGGGTTTAGTGTGGCCGAGCAGGCTCGATTCTCAAAGTATCTTTCATACGTCGCGAAATGGGGAGTCACGCCGCCGTTCCGGTTGCCGGCAGATGCGGGCCTGAAGATCAAGAGCACGGATGGCGTTCTGCTTCATCACCCGGCTGGCGTGGAGCAACTGTTCGAGGGCTTTGACGAGATTCCACCGCTGGTGATGGAAGCTCTGCTGCTGATCGAAAACCGGCAACTGGCAGTCGAATCCGCGTATCCGACCAACAACCCGGTCGTCGAATGGGACCGACTGGCTAAGGCTTCCCTGACGTACGTGGGCAGCAAACTGGGGTTGCCCGTGCGCCTGGAAGGGGGCAGCACACTCGCTACCCAGCTGGAGAAGTATAACTTTTCCAAGAATGGCCGGACCGATTCCCCCAGCGAGAAGCTAAGACAGATTTTCTCTGCCAGCCTGCGCGCCTACAAGGACGGGGCGAACACTGTAAATGCCCGCCGCAACATTCTGACCGACTATTTGAACTCGATGCCACTGGCCGCAGCCCCGGGATTTGGGGAAGTCAATGGACTTGGGCAGGGTCTTCAGGCCTGGTTCGGCAAGGATTTCGGGGAGACGATGGCGCTGTTGCGCGAGCAGCACGATTCGCCCGAAAAAGCCGCCGCCTTCAAACATGTTTTAACGCTCCTGGCCTCTCTGAGAGCGCCGTCGTACTACCTGACTGAAGACCGGGCGGCGCTCGAGCAACGGGTTCGCTTTTACGCCCGGCTGTTGGCTGAGTTCGGCATGATCAGCCCTTACTTTAGCCAGTTGGTGCAGGACGCTGAGGTCAACTTCCTCCCCCGGGCCGGATTATCTGCAAAGGGGTTCGATCCTCGGCAAAAGCTGTCCGCAGCGCTGCGTAAAGACCTGGGATCGCTCCTCGGCGTCTCAGACTTCTACACCTTGAACCGCTTGGATTTGGAGGCACGGGCATCAGTGGATGCCACGCTTCAGGAATCCGTCGACCGGTTGTTCGCCCACCTGAGCGATCCGGAGTTTCTACGCGAAAATGGCTTTATTCAAAATCGGCTTTTGCTCTCAGGTGACCCGGAAAAGGTCATCTACAGTATGATTCTTTATGAGCGCACACCCCAGGGTAACGTGCTGCGAGTCCAGACCGATAACCTTGCCCGCCCCTTGGATGTCAACGAGGGGATTAAGTTGGAATTGGGAAGCACGGCCAAGCTCCGAACCCTGGCGCATTACCTGGAAATCGTTGCCTCCCTGTACTATGAACGCCACTCCCTAAGTGATCCAAAGGATCCAATCACCCGTTTTGTCTATGAAGCATACCAGCGGAATCCGCAGCTGAGTCTGGAGGATCTGCTGCAGCAAGCGCTGGACCGAGAGTATTCGGCCAGCCCGGGAGAAGTCTTTTTCACAGGCGGCGGCGTTCACACCTTCAGCAATTTTGACGCTGACGATAATGGACGCCGCATGAGCGTGCGCGAGGCAACCCGGCGCTCGACTAACCTGGTCTTCATCCGTCTTATGAGAGATCTGGTCCGCTATCACGAGGCCCGTTTGCCTTATGACGCGGATGAAATACTCTCTGATCCGGAAAATCCGACCCGAAAGCGCATGCTGCAGGAAATTGCCGATGCCGAATCGCGGCAGGTCCTCTTGCGCGCCTTCAATGATTTCCAAGGGAAAGACAAAGCCGGAATTGTCTCTGCTCTTCTCGGATCCCGGGCCAAGAGTTCTCGACATCTTGCCATCCTGTTTTTCGCCTGGAATGGGACTTCCCATCGCGACACCTTGAAAGCGATATCTGACTGGCTCCACGACTTCGGAGTGCCGCCCAAGCCTAACGAAGACGAAAAGCTGACCGAGGCGTACGGCAATCCCAACCTGAACCTGGCCGACTACGGCTACCTGCTCGATATTCACCCGCTGCGTGTTTTCGCGGCCGGGGAAATGATCCGGCAACCGGAGATCAGTTCAGAGGAACTGCTTGCCCGCAGCCGGCCGGCGATAGACATCTCTTCGTCCTGGCTCTTTCGGCCGCGCAACCGGCGAGCCCAGGACCTGCGGCTCAAAATCCGGATAGAGCAGGACGCCTTCACCCGGATGACGCCTTACTGGCGTCGTTTGGGCTTTCCCTTTGAGCGGCTGGTGCCCTCTTATGCGACGGCAATAGGAAACTCGTCGGATCGGCCCGCTGCCTTGGCGGAGTTGATGGGGATTATTCTGAACGATGGACAAGCTCGACCGACTTTCCGTTTCCATGAGCTGCGCTTTGCGCGTGGAACTCCATACCAGACCGTCGTTGTTCCGTCTACGAGCGAGAGTCGTCAAGTTATGGTCCCAGCTGTGGCCCGCGCGCTGCGCGAGGTGCTTGCCGAGGTGGTTGATGGTGGAACCGCCCGGCGCGTCTCCGGGGTCTTCAAGGACATGAACGGAAAGAAAATCACAGTTGGAGGTAAGACCGGTTCGGGGGACAATCGAATCAAATCCTTCAGTCGCGGCGGAGGGCTGTTGTCCTCTCGGGCGGTCAGCCGGACGGCGACTTTTACCTTTTACATTGGCGATCGTTACTTCGGTGTTATTACGGCTTCGGTTCTTGGTCCGGAAGCCGATGACTACCGGTTTACCAGCGCTCTTCCCGTCGAGATCTTAAAGAAGCTCGCCCCGGCGATTACCGCCCGGTTTGACGACGTCGCCGATTCCTGACCCGTAGAATCCGCGTTATCCGTGTAATCAGTGCCATCCGCGGGTCTGATTCCGCGGATAGCGCGGATTACGCGGATAACGCGGATCCTACGATACCCACAGAAAGATGATTTTCACAGTACGAGTGTGGCAAAATTGTGGATCGCGTCGTGCTTGACCATTTGAGGATAAGGAGAAGGATGAGGTAATCATAAATGTGCGCTACAGTGTCTCCCCCTTCTACAGATTTCATCCGGGAGATTATTCGAAGAGATCTTGAGTCAAACAAGTACGGCGGGCGGGTTCATACCCGGTTTCCCCCGGAACCGAATGGCTATCTCCACATTGGCCACGCCAAGTCAATCTGCCTGAATTTCGGGCTTGCGGCGGAATTCGGCGGGAAATGCAACCTCCGTTTCGACGATACGAACCCGACCAAGGAAGATGTCGAGTACGTCGAATCGATCATGGAGGATGTGCGCTGGCTGGGTTTCGATTGGGAAGACCGCCTGTTTTATGCCTCGGACTACTTCGAACAGCTTTACCAGTTCGCTATTCAGCTCATCAAGAAAGGGAAGGCATACGTCGACGATTTATCGGCGGAGGAGATCCGGGAGTACAGGGGAACACTCACCGAACCCGGCAAGGAAAGCCCCTACCGGTCGAGATCGGTTGAGGAGAACCTCGAACTGTTCGAAGCCATGAGAGCCGGCAAATTCGAGGACGGAAGCCGGGTGTTGCGTGCCAAAATCGACATGGCGTCGCCTAACCTGAATATGCGTGATCCCGTTATTTACCGGATTCGCCGGGCGACACATCACCGCACCGGAGACGCCTGGTGCATCTATCCGATGTACGACTTCGCGCATGGCTTCTCAGATTCGATTGAGGGCATTACGCACTCGATATGTACGCTTGAATTCGAAGATCACCGGCCGCTTTACGATTGGTTCCTCGACCAGGTGAACGCATATCATCCGCAGCAGATTGAATTCGCTCGGCTTAATCTGAGTTATACGGTGCTGAGCAAACGGAAGCTGCTGCAGCTGGTCCAGGAGGGTGTGGTTTCAGGTTGGGACGATCCCCGGATGCCCACCATTTCGGGCTTGCGCCGGCGGGGTTATACGCCCGAGGCGATCAGGAGCTTCTGCGAAGTCATCGGTGTGGCAAAACGTGATGCCATCGTTGATATTGGCCTGCTGGAGCATGCCATTCGCGAAGACTTGAACCGACGTGCCCCGCGGGTGATGGCAGTGCTGCGCCCGCTCAAGCTCGTGATTGACAACTATCCCGAGGGGCAGGTGGAAGAACTCGATGCCATCAACAACCCTGAGGACCCGACGAGCGGAATGCGGAAAGTGCCTTTTTCGCGAGTGCTTTACATCGAGCAGGACGACTTTCGAGAGACACCGCCGCCCAAGTACTACCGGCTCTCTCCCGGAAGGGAAGTCCGACTTCGGTACGCCTATTTCGTAAAGTGCACGGATGTCGTGAAGGACGAGAACGGGGAGATCATCGAAGTCCATTGCACTTATGATCCGACAACCCGCGGTGGAGATGCACCGGATGGCCGAAAAGTGAAAGCGACGATTCATTGGGTTTCTGCCGAGCACTCTTTTCCTGCGGAAGTCAGACTGTACGATCGGCTTTTCACCAAACCGAATCCAGAAGAGGGCGGCGCCGATTTCAGAGAGTCGCTCAATCCTAACTCGCTTGAAGTGCTTAAGGACTGCCGTGTGGAACCCTCTTTGGCCGGCGTCGCGCCGGGGTCGAGGTTCCAGTTCGAACGCCTGGGCTATTTCTGCACCGATTCGGTCGATTCAAGACCGGATGCCCTCGTATTCAACCGCACAGTCCAATTGCGGGATACCTGGGCCAAGATAGCCGCTAAGCAGGCGTGATCCATGAGAGCGTAATCATCCGTGTTATCCCGCGCTATCCGTCCTATCCGCGGGACGGTACTCCCGCGGATAGGACGGATAGCGCGGGATAACACGGATGAATACGCTAGTTTTCTCAGCACGCCGATGTTTTCACTAACTCACTCCGCTCTTGTGGGAGCACCTGCGGGATTTTGTACCAGGATTTCGACCCGGCGGTTGTCCTCCCGGCCCGCGGCGGAATCGTTCGAAGCGATCGGCTCCTGTTCGCCCAGGCCTCGAACGGCGACAACCAGGTTGGAATCAACCCCTGATTGGATCAGAAACTCCCTGACCGAATCCGCCCTGGCCCTGGACAGTTCCTGGTTGTATTCAGCACGTCCTACATTGTCTGTGTGGCCTTCAATCGTAAGCCGGTAATCCCCGACTGCTTTGAGAGCTTCCGCCACCTTTTCCAGCACCTTTCGGGCTTGCGGCTTGAGCCGAGCGCTATCGAACTCGAACAGAGTATCCGGGACGTTGAGGACCAATCCCTCCATGGTCTCCCGGGTTTCTACTATTGGGCCCAATGCGTTGCGTAACTGCTTCAGCGTCTGAGTTTGCTCCTCCTGAAGCTGATCTAATTGTGTTTGAATCTGCTGGTGAGCCTGGCGCTCCTTCTGGAGCTTAGCCTTGGCCTGTTGGGCTTCCAGGCGTGCCTGATCTACCTGCTCACGAGCCTGGTTCAGCAGGGCCTGTGCCCGCTCTACCTCCTGCTGAGCAGCCATAAGATCGGCTCTCTGCTGTTCGGTAACCGCCTCCTGGTTCTGCATGTCCTGCTGGCGTTTGGCCAGCTGTTGTTGTGCCTGTTCGGCCTGGCGAAGGGCCCTTTCTGCCTCGAGAAGCCTTTGTTCCCGTCGTTGCTGTTCAAGGACCAGTTCCTGATAGCGCCGCCACTCCGTGTCGCGAGCTTCATCAAGCCCTTGCTGGCGCCCTCGTTCCTCAGCACGAGCCGTCTCCGCCCGGAGTTCTTCAATCCGCTGCATGGCCTGTTGTCGGGCCTGTTGCTCCATGTCCGCCTTGAGACGCCACTCTTCGGCTTCCAGACGGGCTCTTTCCACTTCAGATTGTGCCGCCTGGATTGCCTCCCTGAGCTGGGCTAACCGATGTTCATTGCGTCTGTGCTCCTCGGCGATCTGGGCTTCAAGAAGCCTCTCCTCAGCTGTGGCCTGGGCTTGGACTGCAAGTCGTACCGCTTCACGGCTCAGCCCCAGGCGATCTTCGGGATCGCTCCCATCGGCGACAGCTTCTTCGGCGCGTTGGAGCGCCTGGCGTGCTGCCTTCAGTTCTGCAGAGGCAAACTGGGTCGCACCCAATCGTTCGGCTAGGCGAACGGCCGTGCGCGCCTGTAAAACATCCAGCGCGACTTGGTCGCTCTCGATTTGCGGAGCTTGTACAAGCGTATCCCGAGCCACGTCATAGTGACCCGCTCGTGACCTGAGATGCACCACGCTGGATCGCTGAACGCGATCACTATCCGGTGTCTCCATTTTGAGGACTGCCAAGTGGCTGGGGAAGTCGACCAGAAAATGAGGCTCAGCAGTAACGAAAATTCCGAACCGGGACAGTGGTGTGCTCGCTTTCAGTTCTGCCTCGTTGTCGTCAACAATCAGCTCTCCGAGATTCTGTACTTGCCCTTCGGGCGTCACGAGCCAGAGGACATAAGTGTTGATATCCCCGCCAAACAGAAGCGCCGGCTGCATATTGTCCAACTCGACCTCGATCTGGGTCATTCCTTCTTTGTGCTTGACCTCCGCCTTGCCTTCAGCCTTCGGCAAGCGAGAAGTCCCTTTCAAATCAAGCGTGATACCCTGACCGGCGGGTAAGTCGACCGTCAAAAATTCCTGGATTTCCGGAACGCGGGACTGGTTACCCGGTGCTGCCTGCCCGCACAAAGCGGGAGACAGCACCGCAAACAGCCCGGTGACTGCGAAATCTATCCAACCCTTGCCCATAACCACCCCTTACCCCGGGCTAAGCAAACACGATACCAACTATCATCGAAAGCGGCAGGGGATGGATCTTAACTGCAGACCGTTGGAAGCATAGGAAATGAAAGAGAGCCGGAGGGCCCCACACTATGAGCGGAGAGAGTTGGTATGTCCGACACCGAGGAAATCTTCCCTTATTACCTGTATGAACCTGATCGGTTCGCCGGTTCTTGGGCATGCCGGCCTACACCCGAATTCGGCCGAGTCACCACCTTACGTCAGTCCCGATACCGCCAAGCAGGCGGAGAACCCCTGACCAGGAGGAGCCGCGAACCGGCAACTGCCTATTCGTCTTCTTCTTCCACAGCGGTTTCCAGGCGGCGGGAGAAATCGTCCTCAAGAAGTGCATCATCTTGAAAGTCGTCAAAGTCGTCAAAGTCGTCGTAGATGCGCCCGCCGGGTTTTTCTCGAATCGGTTTCTTGGGACCTCCCCGTTCAAACCGCGCCGAGAAGTCGGATCTGCGCCCGCCGGCCTTCCGCCGTTCAGGTGCGCGTCCGGCGCGTCCAGACCGAGTCTGCTCCATTTCGAGCGGGGGCATCCGATCGACCCGGGGTGACCGGTCAAAGGATGCAGGTCCAGCCGGCGCCCGCATTTCGCGCGGGGGGCCGAATCGCCGTCCGTCTTCGGGCGGCCGGCTTTCGCGGGCACGTGCTTCACTGATTGATAAGTTTCTGCCTTTGAACGGTTGGTTGTTGTAACGGCGAATCGCCTCCTCCGCCTGGCCGCTTTCCGTGAATTCAACGAAGGCAAACCCTCTCGGTTTGCCAGTTTCACGGTTCACCGGCAGGTAGACCGACGACAGAGTGCCAGCAGGCGAGAGGTACTCTCTCAGCTCGGCCTCAGTCGTGTCATAGGGGAGATTGCCAACAAAAAGACGCACAGACACCAGAACCTCACTTTGGGGGATGTGGATGTCCCCAGCAGATGCGGAGGACATCAAATTGAACATTACCCGGTGATATCCGGGACTCTAACAAACAAATATCAGGCACGTATCTTTATAAGCGGGTGGTTTTCAGGAAAGTATCTATACTGCGGCTCTAACATAGCTTCTCGATGCTGATTGTAGCGTATCGAGCAACGGTCATCCTTTCGGGCACAATTTTGGCACAGTATAGCACGGTTGATAGAGGGGAATACTACAATCAACATGATCCCCGCAATCCGCGTAATCCGCGGGAAAGCAACCGCGGATAGCGCGAACAGCACCGAGAGCACGGATAATGCGCGTAACCTCAAAACGCCTGGCCAATACTTATGAAAAAAGCCCCCACTGATTCGTCGGGTCTTCGGTCGAGCTTGAGCCCGTAGTCTGCCCGGATCAGAACAAAGGGTGTTCGGATACGCAGCCCGAATCCATAGGACGCCCGGACTCTGAACGGATCAAAGTCGCGCCAATCCGGATAAACATTGCCGACATCGATGAACCCGACACCGTCAAAAACGCTGAACAGCGGGAAGCGCAGCTCGTTGTTCATAACAAACACTGCCTCTCCGCCGCTTGGCCTCCCAATGGCGTTGAGCGGTCCCAGGGCATCTCGCCTGAACCCTCGTACCGTGGTCTCACCTCCGGCGAAAAACCTTTCGCTCGGGATCAATTCCTGCCCCCCGAGCCCTTGCGCCAAGCCCAGGCGAACAGCTCCGGCGTATACCAGGCGCGGCTTTTCCACACCGATCCAGGGGATCTCGCTTGGTTCGCTGAGTGCGATGTAGCGGTAGAACTGGCCGTAGTATCTGACATAACGGAGATCGGACCCGAGCAGCGCCGGGGCATACTCGACGGCGTGCGAAGTAAAGGCCCCTTCGGTAGCATCCAGAAGATCGTCGCGAGTATCACGCGTCAAGGTGATTGAAAGCGGAGCAAGAGTGAGGCTTAGGTCACCGCCATCAAACAGGCCGGTCGTCCGGGCGCGCTCAAACCGATACCCGTAAGAAAGCACGTAGTGATCCGCGAGCAAGGCCTCCTGGCGGATCGAGACTCCGAACCGGTCCGTGGTGAAGTCCGCTTCGTCGTCGATTTCGCGGAGTCCATACGCCGTCAGGGACGTTTCAAATGGCAGAGAAAGGAGGGAAGGTTGTGAAAAGATGCCCCGCACTTCTCGAGCGCGCTGATCAAATCGGCCTCGAAACCTCAGAAGACGGGCATGACCCAGTGAGTTCCGGTTGGTGAGATCCCCCACGACTCCTGGCCCTCTATCGGTGTCATAAGACCCCCCGTATCGGAACTCAAACGGGGGAACTTCCTGGACTGACACCACCAAGCGCACGGGCTGCTGGTTGTCATTCGGATCCGGGTCCGGTTGAATCTCTTCGCTCTCGATCTCGATGAGCGAATAGGCGCCCGTGTCATACAAATTAACACGCGATTGCGCCACTTTCTCCGGATCGAGAAGATCTCCTGCCTTCAGTTCGAGCTGGTTGCGCACCAGTTCCGCGCTGGTCCTGTTCTGGCCGCTGACGCTCACCTCGGTCACCACCTTCTGACGGTTCTCCTCGATGTTGAATTCCAGGATGATCCTCCCGGATTCAGCGTCTCGTTTAGCAGTGTGTCTTACCTCGACATCGGTGTATCCTTTTCTCCGGTATAAGGTCTCAATGACTTGGATTGAGTCTCGAACCCTGGCTGTATCGTAGACATCTCCCGCACGCAATTTCAGCACATTGGCCAGGTCTCGGTCTTCAAAAACCTTGTTTCCGTTGAAGCTGAACTCTCCCACGCGGTAAAGCTCGCCTTCTTCGATTGGAATTACCACCGTGGCCACTCCCGCGGCCGAATCCAGTTCATGGTCAATTTCCTTGACCTTCGCCTCCAAAAACGCGCTTTGAGCATAGAAGGCTTTCAACGACTTTTGAACGGCTTCCGGATCGGTGAAGAGGCGCTTTTCCAGCCCGGTGTCGTAAATATATTGTTCCAGGCGTTTAGCGGGGACCTGTTCAGCACCCGGGAACCGCAGTCGAACTTCCTGGTACTTATCTCCCGGTTCTACCTGAAAGACCCCCGTCTTATCGTAGTCGCCGCTTGTCTCGGAGATCTCATAACGAACCTGCGGCGCGAGAAAGTTCTGGGAGGCGAGGTACGTGCGAATCTCTTGAATTGCATCCGCCGCCCGCTGCGAATCGAACACCCCGCCAGCCCAGACCTCAGTCACCCTCTCTCTCAGATCATCCGGAGGTTCGAACCCCAGAAAACTCAGTTCGACTCGCGGGCCAGCCTGTATATCGACGCTAATATCGATGCGTTCCGGACTTTCTTCCCTGTTGAAACGAATCCTCGCCTCAAGGTAATCCTGCTTTCTATAAAGGTTCTCCAGTCTGTCCAGACCTTCGCGGATCTTAAAGAAGTTGTAGTTCTGGCCACTTTTTACATCGAACTTATCCTGGAGGTCGGAAAGCGGGAGGACGGGGTTGCCGGTGAAAGTGACCTCGCCGACTTTCCGTTCCTCACGATCGGATTTTTCAGCCTCTCCGAACCCCGGCTGCAGGCCAAAGAGCAAGCGGTGATTGAACTCGAACCGGTAAAGGTTCTGATTCGGATTCGTTTGGCTCACCTTGGTGTTCGTATGATGCGACACACGGGCCCCGAACGCTCGACTGAGCTGGTAGTTGGCGATATAGATCTGGTCGCTGCTATCGATCAGATTCATCGAATACACAAGCTCAAGGTCCTTGGTGATGTCTTGCCCGATAGTCAGTCGGGCGCCAGGGTCCGATTCCCCGGCGATCAGCTCGGGTTCGACCCGCACCTGGCTCAACCCGGTTGCCCTTTCAAGCCCGGATCCCACGCGTTGTGCCACGTCTCCGCTCAGAAGCGACAAGGCTTGCTCGGTGGCGACTTCGGTCTCGCTTCCCCTCAGCTCGCTCAGCGTGCGCCCGGTAACAAGCAGGGATATGATGTCCGGCTCAGGAAGCGGTGGATTGCTGGATGTGAAATTGGCTTCCAGGTCGTCGGCAGGACCGGTCAGTTGAAGCGTAATCTCGTTATCCCCCACCTGGGTCCGTGCTTCCACGTCCAAGACTGGCTCAATTGAAGTCTCATTGACGAAAGTGACTGTGCCTCTCTCCACCAGGTAGTCTCGCTCCTGCAAGTAGATTTCGCCGCCTTCCAGGACATTGAGTCGTCCGGTGAGCCCCGGCCGATCCAGGGTCCCGGTCAGACGAAGATCAGTGACTACGAGGACCTGGGCGAGGTTGTTGTCGAATACGATCGGCTGCTCGGTATCGATGTCGATTCTCAGGTTTAAACGCGACAATGACGGCTGCTCCTCTTTAATCAACCCGGAATCATCGTCGCCTCGAAACTGGTTAAGCATCTCGGTCCAGATGCCAAACGAACGTGTGTACGCCCCTTCGCTGATTCCAACCCGTCCGGCGAGCAACAATTGGTCCCTTTCGGCCGATCGCAGTTGCAGGTCCGCTGACATTCCCAACTGAAGTCCTTCGGGGTATTCGATAAAGAAGTCCCGAGCGTTCGCTTCGATAGAAACGTCTCGTAAAGCCCCGGATTCGTATGCAAAAGCGCCCCCTGCCTCCAGTGCGCCACCGTTGATCGTTCCGGTCAGCCGTTCAATAGCGACTCGATTGCCCTCGAAGTTCAATCGGCCGCTCAAATCGGTCATGCTTACTTCGGGCTCTTCGAGCTGGAGTTGTACCTGGTTGACTTCCAGGTACCCGTCCAGGGAGGGTTTGCTCCGGGTTCCTTTGGCGCTGAGTTCGAGAGTCGTTTCTCCCTGGATATTAAGATCTTCGACGAAAAGCTCAGCAATCGCCGGGTTGATCTTGCCCCTGGCTTGGATGTCCAGGTCACCAGGTTGCCCCAGCGCCATCGATCCGGATGCCTCCAGGGTGGCCCCCGGTCCGCTGAGGCGGAGATGCTCAATCACCGCCCGACCGCTGTCTAGTCTCACGACCGTAGGTCTTTCCTGGTTGATCTCCAAATCCTCCATGGTCAGCTCAAATTCAGGCAACGTGGCCGTGCCAGTGACAGCCTGGAGATCGGCTCTGGGCGCTTCAGCCTGTAACTCGATCGACACATTGCCGCTGACGTTCTCTGGTACGGCCGAGATAGATCGCAGGTTGAAGTCACGCACTTCGGCCTGAACTCGAGCCGGACCAGCCGACTTCTTGATGGGGAGGTCGCCCGGCAGCAGTCCATAGGGAATGGTTGCCTCGGCCGATACGGTTGCTTCGCCGATTCGTGCTTGAAGCGATTGAACCACTGCAGCATCGTTGCCCAGGCTTGCAGCCAGGGAAATTTCCGATACCGGGGTCCGAAGCGGGGAGGCTTGAAACACTGCATCCCGCAGCAAGATATTCACGTTTGGGTCAAGCGCTTTCAGGTTACCTGAGATCGTGCCTCGTACTGCCAGCGTACCTTTTGCTTCGACGCGCTGGGCCTGCGGAAGTAAAGCAGTTATTGTCTGAAGATCTACATTAGCGGCCAGGGTCATCTTCCCCTGTCCAGCCTCCGGATCCAACGGAACTGAGCCGCCGATTTCCAGGGATGACGGGCCTGACGCCAGTTTCACGGAATCGAACCTTACCATCCTGTTGGCATATTCAATCGACATCGGCCCTTCATTCCGGAGAGTCTGGCCATGGGCAGTCACTGTCAGGCTCTCGAGCCGTGCGGCCGCGGATGCATTGGCAAGATCACGGAGTGTTCCTTCTCCAGTGACCTCGGCCTCCAAATTGCCCGCTGGCGCGTTAGCGCGCGTCAGCGGAAGCAACGACAGATCGGTGCCCTGGAATCGTGCGGCGAATTGCGCGGGATGGGGGGCCTCCACTCCGACACGGCCATCAAGCTTGAAATTGAACCGTGGCGCGGTTGCCGTGACTACGGCTTCGCGATTCTGTACTTCCGCCCGCGCTTGCAAATCGCCCAGGACGTCGTCGCCATATCGCAAGCTGTGCGCGTCTAGCTGAAGAGCGCCTTTCGGGTCCGGCAGCGCGCCCTTTCCGGCCGCCCTCAAGGAAAAGACTCCTGTCAGAACCCGATCGCCTGCCTCCAGTGATGTGATCTCAAACCGCGGTGCGTCGGCTTCAAGCTCATATGATTGGTCGTCAAACCGGTAGCTGGCCTGAAGATCGAGGCGACTCGGACTGGACGGCTTTTGGAGCATCAAGCGGCTGACCAGGAACCGGTTTTGCAGGGTGGCCTCACCTTCCAGAGTTCCGAGCGCCTCCCCATAGGCGTGAAGTTCCGATGCACGGATATCGGCTCTTAACTGGGGGTTAGCGACTGTTCCTTGTGCGCTTGCCAGAAGTCGAAGGCGTCCCTGCACCGGGGAAGGCCGGCCGAGCGCCAGGAAGAAGTTTTCAATCGTGCCTTCTTCCAGCCGCGCGTTGACGTCGAGAGCGGGATTGCCGGACCGGAGGTTGGAAACCGTGCCGTCGAAACGGATCTGTTCCCTGGCCCAGCCGATGATTCCCTGTTCAATGGTCAGGCGATCCTGACGGTAGTTGGCGGCGGTGTTCAGGGAAACACCTTCGAGGCCACCGACCCGCACGGAATCGGCAGACATCTCTGCGGTAACGGCGGGTTGTCGAAGAGTGCCGCCGACTTGGGCTTGCACCCGCGCCGATCCGGCAACCTCAGTTCCCAGGAGCGGACTTGTTTCGCCCAGGAAGCGGGCAAGCCCGGTCGTCAGGCGCAGGAGATCGGTCGCCTGGGCGTCAATCCGGCCGGACAGCCGGCCGTCGGGCCTTTCTTGAAGATTCGAAAGAGAGGAGACGCGGATGTCGGCTTCAATACCGGCCCCGATGGTCTCGATCCTTTCTACCTGGACTCGGGCCTCCTCACCCTCCTTTCGCAACCGTATGGATCCCGACAGCGGCAGGACGTCAGGAGAAGCCTCGGGCGCACGTCGCGAGAATTCAAGATCCACCTGAAGATTTCCGGCATCCAGGTCTCCTGAAACCCAGGCTGCTTGGACTCGTCCGGTCGCTTGGCTGGCGAACCGAACATCGAGATTAAGTCCGCGCATCAACTGTTCGAGATCCAGGCGTGAGATTTCCAAGGAGGCCGAGTTCCGCCCTGAAGCTTGTGTCGATAAGTCAGCCTCGCCAGCCAGAGTCGTTCCGGGAGAGCTGACCGACAGGCCCGACAGGATGAGCCGACCGCGCGCCATATCCCACAGGACTCGACTGGAAAGATTCACTTGTTCAAGCGACTCATAGGAGATGTTCTCACCTGTCACCTTCCCGGTAACCTGCAGATCCTTCAAGCCATTGCGGGCTTCACCGTCCCAGTGCACTCTCCCCGAAAGCGGGGGACGGAGGTCCATGAGGTCCGAGATCGAGGCGAGGACGGCATCCGCGGTGATTCTGACCGCCAGCCGTGGATTTTCAAGTTCATCAACTGTACCGCTCACTTCCAGGACTGCAGCCGGGCTCTCGATTTCAAGATCCTCGATGGTGACTCTGTCTAGATTGCTGGGGATCCGGGCTCGCAGCGAAAGCCGCTTTAGCGGGACCTCTCGTGCGCCCTGTGCAAGTTGGCCTTCACCTGCACTGAGGGTAAGATCGTGGCTGAGACTGGTTTTGTCTCCATTAATGGCCGTGTTCCAGCTGCCCAGATGAGCGCGAAGCCCGCTCTGGTGATCAGTGAATGTAAACGAGCCTCTTTCGAGGCGAAAAGACTCGATCAGGAAATCGGGCAGTCCCCCGGCCTCCTCCTCGACATCTTTTTCACTGACCGGGAGGTTGCTCCGCCCGTCTTTCAAAACCACTACGCGGATTTCGGGCGAATCAATCCGGGCATCTTCGATAGCGAGAAAGCCGTCGAGCAAAAGGCTCATCAAGCTCAGGTCAATGTACATCCTGTCGGCCGTCAAAATCGGAGGCAGGTCAGGGGAACGGCGTGACCAGAGTTGGGTCTGGTGCAAGGTGACGGCGAGGTCGAAGAGATTGTAACGGAGTTCCTCGGTTTCAAGACGGATACCCTGGTTTGCCAGAAGATAGTCCTGAAGCCAACTGTACACACGCTTGCGCCCGGGCGAGGTATGAAGAAAACCAATGCCAAGGACGGCTGCAAGGAACAGCATCAATATGATGACCAGGAGGGTCTTAACCAGCCAGTGTCGCTTCATCAAAACGATACCCCATCGAGCGACAGAACTTCGGAAAGCGCGCGCTGACTCTAAGCTTTCTTTGTGTTTCGACCCCGAAGAGGTCGCGTAACAAAGCCTTCGGCGTTGAAATCCTGAATCAGGGAGATTTTTGTAATTGGCTCGTTATTTAGATTATAAAGTTTGGAAGGTAACCGGGCATAGAAGCCGGGGTACTTAAGCTTGAAGGCTAGTAGTTGGAACGGTCGTCCTCGACGCGGTAAATTCCTTCCGGGTCGGCGCCTTGCATTCCGGCGGTGTAGGTCCTTTCGTCGACTGGGTTCAACTCACGCACCATGTCTTCGTCCAGAAGATTGAAACTGGGAATCTGGTCCAGCCTGTCTGCGATTGTCTCCAAATGGTCGTCGGAGGTCATCCAATCGATGTGATCGAAGGTCCTGAGGTCGAGGGGAATCGTGTATCCTCGCAGCGTCTTTTCGCGCTCGAGGTTGTAGTAGGAGTCAAAGTACGAGATCACCAACTCCCGCAGGCTGCGATAAATCGGCTCCCTGAATCGCAAACCCACGAAATTTGATTTCGCCACCGCGCCAAATCGGCCTTTCCGCTTGAAAATCGCCAGCAGATGATCATCGTCGCGCACCGCTTTCAGGTCCACAATCCGGGGCGGATGGCCGAGGAAGCGTAGGGCTGCGGCCGCAAACAGCGCGCCGTCAAAGCAATGGGCCCTACGATCGCGCAAGACGCTTCGAGGTGAGCGATATATCGGGTCGGTGCTGTAAGGGATGGAATCGAGAAAACGCTGAATCTTAGCCGGTGTGTCGAGCTCCTGCAGCAGTTTGAGCTCTTCGCAGGTAAGGGCCTGAAAGGCGGCTGGCCTGAATTCTGCCCTCATGATTTTGACAACCTCTCGGCTTCCTCGATGAGTTCTTCAACCGCGCGCAACCCTCCGGCCCAGAATCCGGGATCGTTAATATCAACTTCGAGAGCGGCCAACAAACGTTCCGGCCAATCCGAGCCGCCTGCTTCCAGCAATTGCAGGTACTTTTCTACGAAAGCCTCTCCCCGTTGCGCGTAAATCTGATAAAGAGAGAGAACCAGGAGTTCCCCAAAGGCATAAGCGTACACGTAACCAGGTGAGTGAACAAAATGAGGAATGTAACTCCACCAAGCTGAGTAGTAGTCGTTCAGTTTGACGCTTTGCTGGAACATGGGCTGCTGGCTTTGAAGCCAGAGCGCCCCGAATCGGTCCGGCGCCAGCTCACCTTCGGTTCGTCGTGCCTGATGGATGGAGTCCTCGAAGCAGTGCATCGCAACCTGCCGAAAAACCGTGGCCATGGTATCGTCGATCTTACTCATCAACATGGACAAGCGGATTTCCGGCTTGTCGGCGCGGTCCATCAGGGTTCGAAAGGCGAGCATTTCACCGAAGACCGATGCGGTTTCAGCCATCGTAAGCGGGGTCGAGGCCTGGAAAACGCCTTGTTTGCGGGCCAGATACTGATGAATCCCATGTCCCAATTCGTGCGCCAGCGTTTGGACGTCACGAAGTCGGCCTGTATAGTTCATCAGGATGTAGGGATGCGCACTCGGAACCACGCCGTGACTAAAGGCGCCACCGCGCTTTCCCGGTCTCACCGCCGCGTCGATCCAGCGGGAGTCAAAGAATTTTCGCGCCGTTTCTCCCATCACCGGATGGAACGACTGGTACGATGCAACCACTATCTCCCTGGCCTCGTCCCAATCGAAAGACCTGGCGTCATCACCCAGGGGCGCGTACCGATCGAAGTCTTCCAGCGGTTCAATGCCAAGGAGCCGCCCCTTAAGCGCGTAGTATCGGGATGAAAGATCGTAACGGGAGGTTACGGCGCTTACCAGCGCCTGCACTGTTTCATCCGACACCTGGTTGGATAGGTTGCGCGCTGATAGCCAGTTTTCGAAACCGCGCAGGCGGTCCTCCGAAGCTTTTTCGGCCAGGACAGTGTTGAAAATAAAGGCCAGATCGGCCAGACGACTGTTTAGCCCCTGGGAGAGAGCCAGGGCGGCATCGCGTCGAACTGATCGATCGCTGTCTTGGAGTTTGCTTAAAACTTCCTGCTCGCTGAGGGCCTGTCCCCTGAAATCAAACGTCAGTCCTGCCACGAGCTCATCGAAATACCGTGTCCATGCGGCAATGCCGGTAACCGTTTTTTCAGCGAGAATCTTCTCCTCAGGTTCGGTCAGTACGTGTCGGCGAAAGAGGAGCTGAACCTCGAGGTGATGCCGATACCGGGACAGGTCAGGTGAGTTCAGAAGACGATCAGTACGCTCCTGCGGGAGCTGCAGCCATTCCAGCTCAAAGAAGAGGAGAAGTTGCTTGATTCGGCTGCTGACTTCCCGCACCTTTTGAAGAAAGGCGCCATTGTCGGCTTTCCTTGTATCGGAAGCCCACTTCAGGTAGGCAAAAGCCTCGACTTTACCCAGCAAATCCTCGATAGCTTCGGACCGAGCGAGAGCGTGGGCCAGGCCGGAAGCTTCGAGATCTCCTACCCTGCCGTGATAGTCTGCCGCGAACTGCTCGGCGTCTTGTTCCACTTTCTGAAGATCCTGCAAGGCGTCTGCATTGGACTCGTAGAGATCAGCCAGGTTCCAGGTAATTTGTTGGGCAGGCATATCTGTTATCTCCAGACCAGATCCAAGTGGATAGGGTTTAAACAGGACCTATAGGATAAACGCTCGACTCGGCTATTCTCCAGCTGAGGCCCTTTGGTCACGCAGCCAATAGAGGGCCAGCATCGTCTTGCCGTCCACAATTTGGCCCGACCGGCACATCTCCAGCGCCTCGTCAAGCGAGAAGTATTCGACGACA
>Ga0116188_1000608_pt1 | contig 34818 bp, 42 predicted proteins | sample AD_JPNTR2_MetaG_FD_89807 | JGI IMG/M metagenome (GOLD analysis project Ga0116188, IMG submission 89807) | Active sludge microbial communities of municipal wastewater-treating anaerobic digesters from Japan - AD_JPNTR2_MetaG | ecosystem: Engineered > Bioreactor > Anaerobic > Digestate | place...
ACCGTAGAGTCCCGGACTGGAGATGCATCCTGGAGTACCTATTTGAGAATAAATTCTCATTCGTAATTAACGTAGTAATACAGAAGTATTACTTAAGCTGGATGAGCATGAAATTAATTAGGGGCAGTTGATGGACAACTGTCCCTAAATTAAAGCCGCGTACTCAACTATTATTTTTTAATTGGTTTACAATAACCAGAAGAAGAATCTGAAATAGTTCCTCTTGGACAAACATTAGACAGTTTATAATATGGTTTAGGTTTACCTTTTAAATTATTAGCTATACAATATCCTGAATTTCCATCGGTATGAAAACCACTAGGACAAACATTTGTTAATTTTGGAACTTTAAAAGCAATTAAAGCAACTTCATCTGTAATGTCAATACGATTATGATTTAATACTTCTAAAGAAGTTGTTTTAGTTTGAGTTTCAATTATTAAATTTAATATATTGTGTGTGATCATAAATTTCTATAATTAATATCAGAAGAATATTTACCACGAATATATGAGCTTGTTTTAATTTCTAATTCAAGAATAATAGTTTTCATGAAATTAGTATTATCTCTAATATATTATAAAAATTTTAATTCTTCTTGATGTTTGATCATATCCATAAAATTTACCCGGACTGTTGTAAGATAGAAAATACAGAACGATCTCCAACTGAGTATTTAATTTTAATATATTCAATTACATTTTTCTCTAAAGATTTAACTGTAGAGCTAATAAAGTTAGTATCTAATCTAAACCGTTTTAAATAAGAAAATAGATTTATAAGGCTAAGAGGTTTATTAGCAATAACAATATAATATTCAGAAATTATATTAATCATATAATCAAAATGTACTGATGAATAATCAATTTTAGTAATTGTTCTAAGAGAACTTATTCCTTTTAAAGGAGCATTATTATCATAAGCTTCATCAATACCAGCTTTAATTATTTCTAATGTAATTAAATTTAATGATTCAAAAAATAATTTAAAAAATTCTTCTGCTGAAGATGTATTATTTTTTGTAACATTATATAATTCACCTAACGTATATCTATCAATATTAACTTTATAATCAGTAGTATTAAAAAATACAATAGCTCTATCTAATTTTTCTAAGTAATCCTCAAAATATTCATTTACTTCAGAATTGAAATATCTACTAATTCCAAATCTTAAAGCATCAATTGGTCCATAATCTACTATTCTACTTAATGTTCCTAATTTTTTTAATTCTTCTATTAAAGATAACACTTCATAATGTTTATTCATGATTGCCTTTTTAATTTAATAAATCATTTAAATAATTAAATAAATGATTATCATGAGAAAAAATCTGTTTTATACTATTTAAAAATTGTGATTGAATGGTTTCATCTTCTAATTTTAATTGAGACGCAAGTTGTTTAAAATGCGATAACGAAAAATCAAATTTTCCAAGAACCCCAAATATATATTTTTCAGGTGTCCCTCCATATTTAATTGCTAACTGACTTGCAATTTGTGGAGCATGTATAATTTGATAAATTTCAACTTGGTCTTTATTTAAACCAAAATTTGGACTAAAAGTATCAACTACTTTTCTTGCAGTATCAAAAAATGAAGATTCAATTAAATTTGCAATATTTGTATTAATCATATTATTAAATTCCTTAATAAATTAATTTTTTATTACAATTTTAATAAATCATAAAATTCTTGTTGATTTAATTTATTGGAAGAAAAAATATTATAAATAATTTCATCAATTTCATATTTAGAAAATCTTAAATTATATAACTTACAAGTATTTAGGGGCTGAATATAATATTTTCTAAGTATTCCATTTTTCATATCTAATAATATATTATCCAAATCTATAATATTTAATGTTTGCAATAAAGAATAAATTTTTACATAAGTATGATACAAAGAAATTTTATAATTATTATAATCGTTATTATAATTTTTCTTTTTAAATTTTTCAACTTCCCAAATATTATAATATAAGTTAAATAATAAATCGAAATCATGTTCCGTTAAATTATAAATATAATACTTTTTAGTATATTCATTATAATTTTGATTGATGGGAGATAGGAATAAATAATAAATAACAATACCTATTGCACCTATCAAAAGTAACATAACTAACAAATATATCACTGAACATTAACTCCTTTAGGACATTTTTGTTTTCCAATAATACATTGTACTCTTCCTACTTGTCCTGTTACTAATCTTACTTTTATTCCTCTAGTATGATATTTACCAGGGGATAAAATTGTTTTAACTATTCCTTTAGTTAAAATACCTGTTTTTTGATTATGTTTTTCTACTATAAATACCGCTTGACCAGGTTTAATTTCTGATCTAATTTGATTTAGTTCATATTTTCTTTCTTCTTTTATTAATGATAACGGCGAAAGTAAATTCCACATTAAAAACTCAACATAAAATAGATTGATTATCGGCACCACTAGTAATTAGTGGATTATAAGGGAATGTCGGATAAGTAGGATATACTGGATAAGATGGTATTATACTTGGATCTGAACCTAATAATTCATGCAAATTATTATATAATTCTTTAGCTTCTTCATATGTTAATTCTATAGTTTTTGCATTATTAGCTAATTTGAAAGTAAATTTCTCTATCATAATTTTCTCAAAATTTAAATTGTTAATATGTATATATTTAAAATAGTTTATCACTATAAAGGTAAATAATGAGTAATTTTATTAATGATAATAATTTAATCCATTGTATTAAATGTGATATTGATAAGTTTATTATATTTAAATCCTCATTAGGAATATCTGCATTTACATTGATACAAAATGAACATGGATTAATATTTAAAATACCATTCTTTAATAAACTATCTAAACTAAATTATCAAATTAATGAAGGTCGAACTTCTATAATAGAATATATTATTAATAATAATATAGCACAATATTCGTCATTTATATTACATGATGATATAATAGATTATTATTTTCAATTAAATTTTGAACATTTATTATCATTAATTTAAATTACTAATACATCATGAAAAATAAAGATATAACGCATCAGGTTGTATATAATACTAAAGATAAATATATTACGTTTAAATTATCTGATAAGTCATATTCTTTTGTATTAATACAGGAAGAAAATAGATTAACATTTGGCATACCAGTGTTTAATCCTGAATATAAATTATTTAAACTAGATAAACAAATTAACGAATGGTATATTTCTATAATAGAATATATTATTAATAGTAATGTAGCAGAATATATATCATTTAAAATAAAATTTGAAATAACACATTGTTATTTTCAACTACACCCACATCACTTGTTGCCAATAATGTAAATGAATGATTTTATAAACCAAATACATGAATTCTTGGATTCTGAAATTTCTAAAAATAAAAAACTCAATAGTCGAAAATGGATTGAATCAGATACAATTAAATTGTATATACGATATACTCCTCAACGATTTATTAATGAAAAATTAATAACAACTATTGATATAGCAGCAATTAGTATAACTCCAAAACTTCAAGGAAAAGGAATATTTACTAATATATTAGAATCAATTGAAACTAAATATTATAATATTCCAATTTTTGTAGAATCAATTGAAAATCAAAGATTATATAATTGGCTTATTAAAAGAGGATATAAATTAGTACAAAATACTACAAATTGTGTTATATCAAATAACACTTAGTATTTAATTTTGGAATATGTATATAATAAGATAGGTTAAACAAGGGCCGGAAACGGCCCACAATACCCCCTAATTAGGGGGAGGAGAACGCTATGCCTTGGGTAAAAAAATACATCCGGGCAACGCCCGGATTGTTTGCCGGTGAATACACCGGCAAAGTGGTGGCACTTGAGAATCTTCCCGAATCCGTTCGGGAAGAGCTACCAAATGGCGTCCCCACCAACCGATGGGTTGTAGGATTTAAAGGCCGCTTTTACGCGGCACTTCGACTCTATCCGGGGTTGTTCCACGGTCGCCCCATCTTCAAGTGGAGCGACTCTTTTCCAGTTGAACTGTGGGTTGAAGAGGAGGAATCCTCCTCCAAATAACCCATAGTTCAACACCCCCCAGTTAATATAGCTGGGGGGATGATTTTTTTATTTTTAATTTAATATATAGATATATCAGTGTCTATAAGACAGGAGAAAAAAATGAAGGTTTTCTTTTTAATGTTAACATCCATACTATTACATGGATGTATAGTTGTCCCCGGCCCTATAGGGGTCGTTGGAGAATATGGAGCAGTATCGGTACAACCAGCCCCAATATACGTCGATAATAATGTGTATGGATATACTGGCGGATATAATAACGTATATATTCGTCCACCACCAGTATATAGACAAAATAATATATATGTAACTCCTCGTCCTATCTATAGAGAAAATAACATATATGTTAGACCAAGACCATATTATAGACAAAATAACATATATGTAAATCCTCGACCATATTGGCACAATAATATTGGACCAAGACCATATTGGCACAATAATGTGCCTTATGGAAGAGGAATACCAGTAAGATAACTTAAAAAATATGGTTGGTAGAGAATAATAAACTCTACCAACCATATTTTATTTGTTTTAAGAATCATATCATTGTAGAAGTAATACTAATATTATTAATATCAAACCACCAATACATAGGTGTATAATTTAAATAAGTTAATTTATCAATATTACTAATAAATATATCTTTATGTACTGATTCTATAGCACCATTAGGGATTTCTAATTCAGTTGCATCAGTTAAAACAGGCACAACTAATTTAACCGCAGGATAATTATGACAAATATCTGATATTTTTGATTTATAAAAACTTAGATCTAAACCAGTTGTAGTATCAATAATATATTTACTAACGGCGACTCTTATATTTTCGACTATTTCAGTTACATTTAATTTTTGTAGAATTACATCGTCTCTTGAAAATGTTAATCCTATTGTTAGTTTAAATGGTAATTGAAAAGTCATATCATATTTTTGCTTTAATAAATTAGTATTAAATAATTGTTTAGCAGAATAAGTATTTAAAAATCTAAACTGAACATCGTCTGAAATCATTCGATTTTCTTTTAACTTTATAGTGTCAAACATTAATTTAATAACATTCGTATAATATAACCGATCTTTATTATATTCACTGGAATATATTAATGGAACGTTCATTACATACTTTATAGTATCTTTAGTATAAAATCTCAATCTCAAATTCTGTATTTGACTAAATACATTTTGAACATCTTTAAATTGAAAATTATAACTATTATTATAGTCGTTATTAGTATCATATATAGTAACTAATACATCAATTATACTTGGATTATAGATAACACCATCATGAATATAATAAAAATAACTGTTTTGTGAATCATAATTAAAATCTTTTGTTAATACAATTGGCTGACCAAATAAATCCGAACTTAGTATAATCGATGTAACATTATCAAAATTTTCAGTTTTAGTCTTTATATAAATTGTAGTTTTGTCATCTTTTGTTTCGTCAGTATCACTAATAGTGTATTCTAATGTTATAAATAAATCTTTTGGAATTTCATTTAAATTAGAAACAGGGAATGTACTTGGAAAGAAATCAATATTTTCATAATAAATATAACCATCATATGTTTTAAATATAGAATTATATTCAAAATAAAAAGGACAATTAAATGTCCCTCCATCTATAACAAATGTAGGATTTACAATATATAATTTATTAGGTTTAGTTCTTAATTCTAATTCAAAATATGATTTTAATATGGTTTCTGTAGTTGCATATACTGGATAATAATATTTATTTAAAAGTCGCCCATATAAATAAATTACATTTTCCGCAATTTCTGATTTTTTAAATAATATTTCAGAATCATCTGAATATGTTTTTAAATTATTATGAAAATCAGTATCTGATACTAAATTTTCTCTAGTTTGAATATATTTTAATAATTCTTTTCTTAATGTATCTTGTGATGCAGGATTTTTACCGCCTATACCATTTATAATGTCTAAAGTTAGCAATGAAGAAGCAGCATATGTTACATGACCATCATCGGCACTATTATCAGAATATATTAAATTATTTGACTCATCGTAGTCATATTGGTTTATAACACCTTTAATCAAAGATATATTATGTTGTCCTATATTCCCTTTTTCTGCTTTTGTAGTTTTTATAGTAATTCTAACAGATCGACTAGGAACATACATTCCTTTTAATCCAGATCCAAATTCTAATCGTAATAAATTATTTGGTAATATACTATAAAAAACAACTTTATCGGTTTCTTGAGCAAATTCTTTTATAGGTAATACATTAAATTCAGTATAAACATCTGAGTCTTTATCTAATTTAACTTCAATCTTTAATTCATAAAGATAATCATCTATATGTAAATCATAAATATAATGATTTCCAAAAGAATAATTGCTTGTAGATATTATTATAACATCTTTAGAATACTGTAGTAAACCAACACTTTTAACTTTAGAATTTGAATATAATACTGGAATTATATCATATGAATCCTTATATAATATTTCAACATCAACAGAATAATATCGCGAATTCTCAGATCTAGTATAAATTATTTTATAAATAGCATCTAATCTAAATTCAACATTATCTATAATAAAAGAAATATCATCTAATAATAACTCTCGTCTATAAACAGTTGACCTTGCATCAATTATAGGATTAATATTGAATGACCCGATAATCTCTGCTGGTTTTGCTAAATCAGGGGAATACCCATAAACTGCACTATGATATAATAAATTGATATTATCTGAAGAACTAATTGGAAACGATTCATTAAACAAATAATCATAATACCCTTTTACATCATACTGAACATTTCCTAATAATTCTATAAAAAATCCAATAAATCCAAGTCGATTTAAATTAACATCAGTTAGATTTAACTTTTCTTTTAGTTTATTATAATAAAATTCCGAAAATTTATTACTATCAACTAATTGTCCAATATTATCTGGCATTAATAATACCTTTATTTTAAGGGTCTGTCGCAGTAGAAAGTAGAGTTGTAAATATTGGCTCAAATCGATCCATAAACTCTTTAAACAGAACCGTTCTTTTAGATGGGTCTTTTATAGCTTCTTCATGAATATACTCTTCATAAAAATAAGAACAAGTATAAGAAACATTAGAAATTGTAACTTGATGTTGTGCTCTAGGTCCTATTTGTTCTTTAAAAGGAACAGCATTAGGAAATATTCCTAATGCTTTAGATATCATTCTTGGTTTTAACATATCAGCATCAAATTTTAAAACATACAATGAACCTAAATAATCAATAATATCATAATCGTCATCAGCATCTAAATAATCCTTTAAAGGAGTTGTAATGCCTAAAATAACTGAATGAATATATCTAACCCATATTGAATGAAAAGCATATAATTTTAAATCAGATGTATCTAAATAACTTAAAGATACATCTGTTGTCGCATGAACATTTATAGGATAATCAAATGTATCACTAGCAATAATACCTAATGTTCCTTTTTCAACTGAAATATCAGATGGAGTAATTTCTAAAGCAAATGTTATAAAATCTAAATAACTTATTCCTAAAGAATTAGTTGCCGTTGGACTGAGCAACAAATCTGGGGTAGGCCAATTAAATCCAGATAAATGAGGAGGCATAAAGAATACTAAGCAAAATCCATTAATATCATAATCATATCCATTATCATAAAAAAATTTATAGAAGCCTTTCATAAAATCCGAAATGCATTCTTTTTCAAAACTTTTTTGTAGATATTTATATAATCCTGCAGTTAATGATACATTTTTTTCAATAGCACATAAAGCAGCTTCAACGGGATCTGGCATTATCTATACTCGCAGGTTGCTTTTTGAATATTATACCCTATTCCATAGAATACTACATTTCTGATTTGAGAACGGTGGTTTTCTGATTTAGATAAATAGCTATCATATTTTTTATCTAGATCATTTCTAAATATATCATCTAATAATTTATCAGTAATTCTTTTAAGAAATTCAACATCTTGAGTATTTTTAGAAGAATTAATTCTAATCTTTATTTGTTCAAATAATCTATTAGAACAAATTTCTTGGGATGATAATCCTCTTAAACGGCGGAAAAATATCTCTACAATTTCTCGCATAATATCATTATATTTCAATTGATGTATTTTAGAAAGAATTGTAGTTACGGTCGTTGCGCTAAGTCCTTTAATATTAGAAGTAACCATTGAAATAAAAGCAGTATCATAAGTAACTTGCTTATAAGTAGTTATAAATCGAGAGACATGATCTATTGTCGCTTCACTTTCAGATCCACTAAACTTATCTTCCGATTCTGGATCAGTAGATCCTATACTACTCTTATTAGTATGTGCTTTATAATACTCAGGTTGAAGACCAGTTTGATATCTAGTTTCTCCGGTTGCTAAATCAACTTGATTATTAGAACCAAATAATTGCTTAACTCTATTATAACACTGCTCAAACATCCTTTTTGTTTCTTTACTATCTTTTAATAGATATGACTTATATTTATCATAAATAGTAACAGCAAAATATTTCTGAATTAAATCTAAAGGAGAATCATATTTTTTAAGCAAACGATTTGTGGCCCTAGACACAGCAGCAGCCATTGTCTCAGGATTACAATGTCTTATTAATTTACATAATCTGCCGTTCCAAATTCGAAATAAAACTAAAGATAGAGCATAACGACCTAAATCATCTTTATTCCGTTTAGCAGCATATAATGTTATTAACAATAATTTATGATAATAAATATTAGAATGCATATGCGCTGAATCTGGAATCCCCCAATCAGAAATAAATGCTGATTGGAGTTGCTCATTACTAACACTGGGGAAATCAATGAATATATTATTAATTTCCTTATCAGGAATTGTAAACTTACTACAAAATCCATCTTCGTGTTTTTGAATATACGCCATTTGAACAAGATGATTTGATTTTTGGAGGTTAATCTGAAGTTGTCGTTCCAAAACAGGATTAGCATTGATGTCATTTATTAATTTATCATAAACATCATCAATTTTAGTTGCCACAATTTAACCTCATTATTGGTTATTTAATTAAAACTGAAATTACCCGCGCTATATTTTTAATTTTAATTTCAACAGATTCTTTTAAATTGTGAAGCTCTCCAATATCAAAAAAGTCATTATAAATATCATCTTCAAAAACTTCATTAATTTTATGTTTAATAATAAAAGGAAAATTAATATTGTTTAAAAGATTTTCAATAATTGCAGTTTTATAACTATGATCAATAGCTTCTTGAGGGTCTAATCCTTCTTCAACTACTATATTATGAGCAAAATTTATAACTGTATCTCTATATTTTCTAGTCTTTTCATGTTTAGTTAAAGAATAATATTCTTTATTCATGAAATTATTAATTATATTACTAGCTTCAATTACTAAACTATTTCTGCTGTCAGCAGACGACATATTCACAAAACCAATATTCTTTGGTTCAATATTTATAAATTTATAAATTTCTTTTACATCATTGAGCATTTCTGTAATTAATGTAGAAACTTGCTCTCTTTCAGATTCTTGAATATTTTCTAACAATTTATTATAAATATAAGAATCTAATGCTACTTTCTCTTTAAATCTAGTATCAGAATATTCAGAAAATAAAGAATTAAATTTGGCTCTAGTAGTACTTGCACTTTCTAAAACTAGCGAATTATTTTTTTCTTTATTTTCACGAATTCGCTTTAAAGCATTATATGCTGTTTTATTAAGCTTCTGTGTATCAGTAAAAAACATAATAATAAAAACTCCTTAAAACGCAGATGTAATAGATGACTGCGATTTGATATAGTTAAATAAAGTTGATTCATTTAATTTTATGGCCCTTTTTAAATAACACCATTTATAATAGATTTCCTTTTTATTCGAGTCAATTATAATTAAATTCTTAACATCGAGTCGATCAGTAATAGCTGAAATAATTCTAAAAATACTAGACTCATTTAAACTAAAATTATGCATAGAAGTAGTTAAATCATTATTTGCTCCTGTATTATTTAAAGAGCGTAATAAATCCGTAGTATTTTTAGCAGCCAATGCATAATACAAAGTTGTAACAAATTCAATAGGAATGACTAAAGTATAATTAGGAAATTCAATTACATCTTTTGCTTTTATTTCAATCTTTCCTTTAACAACACTAATAAATTCACAAAAATAAGAGAAGGTCGAATAAAAAAATAAAAATGAAACAAGTTCAGATAAAGCTCCAGCGGAATTATCTAGAAAGCGAAGTAAATCATTATTATCCGCATTAGCAAAAATAGATCTAAAAAATCTAGATGCTACTGCACCAGGAGCATTATTAACTATCGGATCTCCTAAATCTTCTCTATCTTCATTTGGATTTACATTATAATCAGCAGGATTTGTTTCAGTAAAATATTTTAAAATATCAGACTTTACCGCCCCTGATAGATTTTTATACATTCCATCAATTAAAGAATTACCAGTAAAATTTTTAACCATAGATACTAATGTTTGAGTTTCAGCACTTAAAGAACTAGATACCCTAGTTAACTCTTCTGCAAAATCCAAAACATAAGAATTTGTTCCCGCTCCAATTTGAACATCCCTTCGTATATCTGTAAATCTAAGTCTAATATTTTCAAGTCTTTGTAATAAATCATATGATCTAATTTCTTTTAATGATTTACAATTAGAGTCTAACGACTTTAAAAAATCTTCTTGACTATTAACATCATTAAACCGATTTGAATATAAATTAATAAAACTATCAACCATTGGATCAGTATTATTTAAAATATTTCCTAATAAAATTTTATACCTGGCCATATAATTTGTTTCTAGTGCAGGATTCGCTATTAAATTATTAATAGTTTGAATCATAGGAAAAATACTAGAAACAATAGTTTGATTAAGTAATGCAGTAATTTTACTTCTCATTTCTGCTTTTTCAGCCATACTACTATCCATTACAGTAGTATATCTAACTGCATCAGAACTAATACTAGTTGTAAAACCTAAATCTTGTTCAAAATCATTTAATGATGCTATTTTTTTGAAATCCTCCATTGCTTTTTTAAGACTAGTATTTACATCTCGTCTTAATTTATTATAACTAGCATCATAATCTCCAGTCCCGGCAACTGGAGGAGCTAATCCAGCATTAGTAATAATTTCTAAAAACCGCTGTTTTGGTAATTGAGAAATAACTGTTTCAATTTGAGCAAAATTTTTTAAACTAATACCCTGGGTATTATTATATAATAAAGAAACAAATAAAATCCAATAAAGAGCACTAGAATCTATCTTATAAGTTTTAGTACCAATTATTAAAGGAACATCAATAAGACTATTCTCTAAAGAAATGATAGAGAATGCTGGTCTTAAATTTTCATATATGGGATCTGTTAAGATTTGATGTTTTATAAATTGTCTTAATTCTTGTAACTTATAAGCGTATTCTGAATTTGAAGCTCTATTATTATTTTGATTATTAAATTGTTGTGATTGAATTGCTCCTAATTGAGCTTGGACTGCATTTTGATATGCTTCCCCATTATTAGAAAGAGATTGATTTAAAAGTTCTGCAGGATTTAAATAAGGAGTTCCTGCAGTTTGTCCATAACCTTGAACGGCGGCTTGAGTAATATTAAGTACATTCGATATTTTAATTTGGGAAATGAATTGCGCGGTTTGAAAATCACGCAAAATCATTTCCCATTTTTTACTTAATAATTTATCAAACAATAATGGGTAAACAAATATTAAATTGGATTGTCTTTCTCCAACTTTTGACATGCTTCCAAGTAAATTCAATCCGGGTGTACCTGGATCGGAACCTGAAATTCGCATAATATAATCACTTTAATTTATGGAATAGTTGAACAGTGTTCTTTATATAAACAAAAGAAGCACTTCTTTTTATCTACGTATTTATGATTTAATAACGGAACTTGTTTTGCATTCAAAAATTTATTTGATTCATTAAGTTTATCTACAATTTTGTTAATATGCGAAGTAACATCATATTTACATAAATCATAATTTAGTACTTTAATAAACCACATTGTATTATATTTTGATTTTAATTGCCTTTTTAATTCTTTTGATTCTTGAACTGCTTTATCCAAAGTATCATAATCAGACGAAAATAATTCATGACAAACATAAATCATTTGAATATTTTTAATGTCATATTTATCATATATAGGCAAATTATATTTTTTTAAATCTATTTCTTGTTGTTTCGCTTCTTCTATATGCGTTTCTAATAAATTTTTATAAAGTAATGCTTGATAAAAATCTTCTGCTCTAGCTTGATTAGTTTTTAATATTGTACTATAATCAGAATAACTACAAGTTTTAATTTCAACTAATGTGTGTAATCCTGTTAAACAGTCTATTTTTACAGAAATATTAATTGAAGGGACTCTTAAATATATTTCTGTTTCTGTAAAATTATTACTATTATCTTGTAAAAATTCGTGACAAGCAGTTCCAAAAGCTGCTCTTAATTTAACTGGCAACCAATTATCACTATAATCAGGAATTGGTGTACCTAGTAATCTAAATATAGGATTTCGAATACAACTATGAACTATATCGTAAGCATTCAATCTTGCAGAATTATCGATAAATTTTTTATTTGATAACGCTGAATTTATTTTTAAATTTTGTTTAAATCCTTCTACTGTAAATAATACTGGTTCTTTTAAAGGTGTGGATACCGGTTGTACCGAATTAGATAATTGATTATCCTCTGTTGAGACAGTAGTGCTTCGACTATTTAATTCTAGTCCTTTAAGCAAGTTTTCATAAAGCATTTAATTTCTCAATTAAATAGATAAAAATGATTACGAAAATATAATAATCATTTGTTTACCTTGAGTTTTCCAATAATCCATAGAACTTAATAATATTTCATTTGCAATTTTCCATTCATTTGGATTGCTATTTCTAAATTTAGAAAAATTATTACATATAATTAATAATCCATTATCTAAATTAAGCCAAGAAAGATCTGTCATTGAATCAGAAAATGCATCCCAATTAAATCCAAATGTTTCTGGAAATTTAAACTTTTTAGCAAATTCATTTAAAAATGAAGATTTGTCTTTAATATTATTACCTTCAATAAAAAAACAACTATCATTAGAAATTGAAAATACTTTTGAAAGTCCTATTGTTGTTCTAAGATTTGATATAATATTCATATTATACTACTCTTACATTGTCAGTCGGATATTCAAATTCATCGTCAATGCGACTAAAATCTATTTTATACATTCTTCCTTTGCGGAAAGCATCTAATTTCAAGAATATTACATCTATCCATTTTTTCTTCTTAAAACTATCGCGTAAATAAATATAATCTAGTAATCTGTCAATTTCTTTATAAATATCATTTAATGTAATATAAATTTCATTACATATTCCATCTATAGGATAATTTTTTAACATATCATTATAATTGGAAATTGTAATTTCTTCTCCCTTCAATTTTTTAACACAAGTTTCATAAGACATTATTCCTTCAGCATAAATAGAAGTCATAAAATCTAAATAACAAAATCTTAAACACCGACTTATTGCATTTTCATTAAAATTAGAATAACGAGATTTAATATCTATAATACTAGTACGATGATTTGAATTGGAATTTGGATTAATATATAATAAATCTGATATTTGCTCTGGTGTTAAATTATAACTAGGAGCACATTGTCTATTACAATTGTCATAATTTTTATTAACTAAAGTAATCATAAACTCCTGTTCTGGAGTTAATATTTTTTCAGACCAAATTCGATTGGCTATTCTTTTTCTTAAATCAGTTATCCAATTACCTATTGATTCATCTACATATTCATTTTCTAAATCTTCTCGAACTAAATATTTATTATCTAAATAAGAATAGATTAAATCTTGTTGAAATGATCGAGACTTTGAATATAACTCATTAACAGCTTCAGGATATGCTAGTTTAAATTTTCCAAATGTAACTAATAAATGTTCAGTTATATCGCTTAAATTTAATTTCTCATCAGAATCAGAAACATAAGATTCTGCCATTAATTTTAAAAAAGGTATATCCATTTATTAAAACCTAAAAATAAATGGTTGTTGAAATTAATTCAACAACCAAATTAAAATTATTTATTCATCAAATTCGTTAACTTCACCATCCATTAAATTTGATCTTTCAAAGAATGGTTTTACTATTCTTTCTTGAATTGAAATATCAACAGCTTTATCAAATATATTTTTAAATACTGGATCTTGATAATAATGTTTAAGAAGTTGACGCTCATTAAATTTATCAGTAGACTCGACAGTTTCACCAGTATCAGGATCAATAATATTAATAATTTTACTTCTACCAGATACAGATACTAATGGAGGGTATATTTTTTTAATAGACGATTCTTTATATACCTTTTTTTCAAATTTAGTATGTTCAGTTAAGAATAAATATTCACTTAATGCAGGAATAGCTCCAAATTTTTTATCAAAAACTAATGGAATTATTATTTTTGATGGTGCTAATTTATTTTTCTCCAATACAACATTAAGAACAAAACCATCTACTCCTAATGGGTCCTGAACTGTTAAATTAGAACCCCTACTAAAATATACCCATTGTCTAACAGCATGTTGAAAACTAGAAACATTAGTTGCAGCTTTAAAATTAGTACTAAACTCTCCAACTCCTTTATCATCTGGAGTTTGAAATCGATTAGTAATTTTCATATTAGCACGAATTTGATCAATTGTTATTAATGTAATTTGATTCATTATCAAATCAGATTTAATTCGACTAATATAGTGAGTTAATTCTCTTGCCTTAAATCCTATTACTTCATTAGGATCTAATGCATTAATATCCTTTGAAGATGATGTTGCTGCTATAGAATCCCAAATAATAAGAAGTTTATAATCATCATTTGTACGTTTTTGTAATTCTCGTTTACCTAAAATAACCTTTTTAATTAATTCAAATACACCAACTAAATCTAAAGGCGAAGGAACATATGTAATACGTTCAGGAGGAATTCCAAATGTAGTAATTCTATCTTGAACATAAAGAGTATTACTTTTTACAGAAGATGCCCCTTCAATATCAATATAAACGGCTGCAGATTTTGGATGGTGGTTAATAAAATTTGCTGCAAATTGAAACGCTAATGTTGATTTGCCTGTTTCAGGAGCACTAGAAAAAGCAGTTAATAAACTAGATGCAATTCCTCCCCCTAATATAGCATCAAATGTTTTAATACCAAACGGAGTAATTATTGCTTCTGGAGGAATTAAATCTCCAAAATTAGATTCAATTACTTTATCAAAATACTTCTTTAATGAACTCGAATGATTTTCTTCAGACACAGAATGTTACCTTTAAAGTTCTTCGTCTTTATCAAATTCCATTTGAAACTTTGGAAGTTCATTAGAATTTGATCCAATATTTTCTGATAATTTATTTAATGCTAAAATAACATTATTATAAGAAATATCAGCTTCTTGAATATTACGTTTTAATTCAATTTCAGTAAATTTTGATGTTTTAATTTTAAAATCATCATGCTCCGCTCGATATTTAAATTTAAGATCTAACAATCTTTGATAATTATCATTATATAAAGCAAGTGTTCTTAAAATATCAGCTTGAATTGAATATAATTTACCACGATCTTGATTTTGATTTGAAACACTATTTAAAATAAGAGTAGTTATTCTATCAATATTAGTTTGTAACAAAATAATATTTGCGTTTATTTTATCTAATCTAAGATCAATATGAGCAATATCATTTTGTAATCCTAAAAATTCATTTTTAAATTCAATATCTGACATCGGCATTATCCAAAAAACCATCAATTGTATCAATATGATCGAGAACCATATTAATAAATAATGATAATTGTTTTAAAAACATAGCTCCCCTTATTTCAAGGGTTGTTAATGTATAAGGGTCTAAATATGCGCCTTCTGTAATAGATTGTTCTAATTTCATTGATATTGCTTCAGCTAACATAATTGCATTATCTTCACTAACATGATTATATAATTTTAAATAAATAGAGTTTTTTAATGAATCTTTAATTAAATTTTTATCATAGATAGAATACTGAGTGGAATCAGTTTTAATTTTAATAGATCTTAACAATTTGTATATCAATGGGAATTGTCTACTAATATGTAAAAGATTTTCATCTTCCATATTAAATTTTAAAATCATTAACTTATTATCAATTACTGAATTCTTGTCTACTATTATAGAATACATTTTTTGAAGTTCATTCGATATTATATCATTTTTTACTTTATTAAAATTCGAATAAATTTTCTTCAACGTTGCCGATTCATTACACATCACTTGAATTTGAGTTCTTCTAATACCATTTTTGTATATATTATATCGACTACTCAATGTAATATCATCCTGATCAGAAAGTAATTCAGTATCCTGGTCAATAAGACCGGACGATTGTCGATCTAAATACAGATAAAAAATATAACGAAAAACAGAAATATAGTATTCTTTGTATGTTGCATTTATTTCTAATGGATTAATATCAAATATCATATTATTTAAAAATATATTAACAATATCATTTTTAATAACAATAAATTCAGAATTATAAAAAGTAATATAAAAAATTAATGACTTTTCTAATTTTTCTTTAGAATCATTATATATTTTACGAATACTAGCTTGAAAAAACTTACTGGCTTTTTGTAAAAAATACGCTAATAAATAAATTAAATTAGGATAATATACTTTCTCTAAGAAATCACATTCTGATAATTTATTGTTTGATATTTTTAAGAGATGACTAAAAACATACAATACATATATTTCTTTAATAGTAGAGTCAATATTTGTTAAATTTATTGGAAAATAGTTACTTATTAAATCAATTATCTTTACTACATTTTGTCCGTCTGCAACGGCGGCTTCCATAGTTGGTGTTAGTTTTAAAAATATATTATCTACTATTAAATTTTTAAATTCTAATTGTAAATGTTTGTTTAGTTCAAACATATTTTGATTATTTTATTATTAGAAGGAAGAAAATTTCTACAATAATTTATATACATATATAATATGATAAAAATTAACTTAATAGTCCTATTTCCCACCCCCATTATCATTTCCAGTGGGTTCTAAAATTCTACACGAATTAATATCATTTTCAACAAAAATAATAAAATGTTCTTTATTATCCATAATACTTAAAGGATCTCCAAATGTTTTCTCAACTCCTCTTGACGTTAACACATTTTTGGTGTCATAATTATCATTCTGACACCAAATACCTTCATCACTACCAATAAATGGCATAAGTTCTGGTATATGCACTTTATAACGTTTTTGTCCAGGTGCTGTTTTTGGATAAAATGTATTTTGAGCATTTTTACCATCGGGGTTTTTAACAATTCCAATAAACCGTTTATAACGTAAATCAAAAGGAAACATTATATCACCGTTTTTAATGAATCAGAATTTTGATTAAGAGTTGTATTAATGGCATTATTTAAAATACCAAATTCAAATGAAACTTTGTTTAAATATGAATCAATTACAACATTCTCAATTCCAGCAATCATATCAATAGAAATAAATAATTGAGCAAAATTCGGATGTTTATATTTAGAAATAATAATTGAAGAAATCATGGAACTTAAAGTTCCATGTAAATTAATATAAGCAAATAATCCTACACTATTTGTTAACATATATTTCATATTATTAGGAGTCATCGTAATAACATTGAAATCATATAAAGCATCATATAAAGAATTAAATGTAGTATATTTTGATAATTTCTTAATATCCAATGCATTTGAAATTAACGTTTCGTCTCCTGGCGAATGAGACATTTCATATGCCATATTAATATTAATTTTTGCAATATGGGTATAGAAAAACAATTTAACTAAAAAATTAAATATTGTTCTTTTATCAGATGCTAATTCAAATAATCTTAAATTTTTAACTATAACATATTCAAAATAATGTTCTATTTTTTGTAACAATAATTTATTAGATAATACTTGATCATTAAATAAAACTCGAAGAGCATATTCCATAAATACATAATATATAGAACCAATTACTTTATCAAAAGTTAAACTGTTTCCATCTGCATCTATTTCATGAGTAATATTATTAATAATAATTCCAGCAACTTTATTATCAGTAGTTTTAATAACTTGACCTAATAACAAATTACGTCGTTCTTCAGGATATCCCAATTTAATTAAATCATTATCAATCAAGGGCTGTAAAATTGTTTTTACTTGAGAGTTAGTAAATTTATTAAAATACTTTTTTAAATTAGAATTAAACAATTGATAGCAGTCTTTATTACATTTAGCAAATAAATATACTCTAGATTGATCAGCAAGTATGTCTTCAATAGTATTCATAAAATCTATTCCATAATTGTTTGAAGTATTGCGGTTTTACTTGGAGCTATAATTACTCCATTTTTTAAATTATTTAGATCAAATCTAAAAACTGAATTAATATCATTAACTAATAAAATAATACGATAAAAATCATAATCCCCATAATAATCTAAAGCAAATCTTTGAGGATTTTGTACCCAAATATTTTGAAAATTAGGAACCGATTTAGAATTATAAATTAATCCATTTTTATTAATAAAGAACCGATTTTCAAATAATGGTTTATCAAATTCTTGAATAATAAATTGTGTGTTTTTATACTTTTGTCTAAAATTAACTAATACATTAGAAGCTTGAGTCATAGATAAACTATTTTCTCCGTTTGAATATGTATATATAAATGTAGTTGTGGGATTATATTAATTCCATTTATTTTTTAACCAACCAATGAGGAGTCACGAATGGAACATATCCCTGAAATGTATATTAAAGAGGCCGTAACCTATTTCATAGCAAATGCAAATCTGCAAATTGAGGGAATTGATATGGCAATTCCCTATATAGTAGGCGCTCCAGGCATTGGAAAAACAAGGTTCCTGGAACATGAATGCAAAAGGCTCGGTTTCGGGTTCATTTCATTCCATTTTAGTTTAATTCCAATTGAAGAAATCGGCGGATTACCAATATTTAAAACAATCGAAACTCAAGAAAAATCTATATCAGGAACTGAATGGTCATTGCCTGATATAATGACTAAAATATATGAGATGTCAAATAAACATAAAAAGATTATTGTATTCTTAGACGATGCCCATATGTGCAGTCCAGGTCATTTAGCATTGATGTATGAAATGTTCACTGAAAGAAAATTACGAGATTATGTATTTCCAAAAAATGCCGCATTTCTATTGGCAGGAAATGATACAGTAAAATCAGGAGCCAAACAAATGTTTGGTGCCATTGTTAATAGATTGGCTGTACATAAAGTCGTCCCCCACTTTGAGCAGTGGATGACAGAATACGCAATTCCTAATAATGTTAATCCCAAAATAATCTCATTTCTAAAAAATGAAATTAATAGAACGTACTTCCTTGGCGAAGAAAGTACTAATGAACCTTGGCCTTCTCCAAGATCTTGGTCAAGATTCAGCGAAATGTTAAACGCAATGGAAGCGTATATTCCAAATGTTAATATTAACAATATTATGTATATGGCATATGGTCATGTCGGAGGCAAATCTGCTTCTGAATTCAGCGCCTATTACGATATCTATAGTAAAACTCAAATGGATCAAATTTTCGAAAGAAAAAGAGAAATTCAAATCCCAAATACTAATACCGATGCATATATCTACGGTATGGCCGCATCAAATGAATATGTAAATAAAATCGTAGAGGCAAATAACAAAGAAACCGGAAAACCGATTAAAGCAAAAATAGATTCTGCTATTGAAATTATTTCCCAGATTGTATCAATGATTGGTCAAAATAATATTGAAATTTCAGTAGCATTATTAAAAAATATTAGCGATTATGAAAATGCATTAAAACAGGATAATAATCGTCGTCAAAATCTACAATTAGAAAATATTCTAAGAGAAATTAAAAGAATTAATCCAATGATTGATGAAAAACTTACTAAATCAATTACTGAAATCTTAGGCGCTATATCATGAGTAAAACACCAGATGAAAAATTCGCATTAGCAAAATCAGTAATATTAGCAGCATCATCATTAAGATTATATAGCTTCATGTTCTTTAAATTGAACGTGAGCTTAGTAAATGACAGTAAATTAACTGCTGTTGCCTATGCATATAAAAATAAATTAAATATTGCAATTTCTAGAAATTTTATAAAAACCTTAAATTCTGCCAATGAACTTGTATATATTATAATACATGAAATCACTCATATATTATGCAATCATTTATCCAGAGGATTACATCATGATCAAGAAATATATAATGTAGCTGCAGATCACGTAATAAATACAAATTTAGATTTTGATATTCAAAATCAAAGATTACGAGGATTAGCAAGTCCTAGCGATAGAATAATTATTACCTCATTAGTAGGACAAAATTTAAGTACCGAAGAAGTATATAAATATCTAATGGATCATGCAACCATTACGCGCGAATCATATGAAATAAGTCTTGGTGAAGGCGATAATCAACAAGATAAAAACGACAATCAACAGAATGGCGGGAATCAACAAGACGAAAATGATCAGCAGAATGGCGATAATCAACAAGACGAAAATGATCAGCAGAATGGCGATAATCAACAAGACGGTAATAATAAAGGACAACAAAAACCATCTGCCACTATAACAGGAACTAAAGTTCATGTAAAAATGGATGATGGTCAAGAATTTACATTCTATAAAGATTTTATAGCCAATGGTAAAGCAGTTGAAGACCTCGAAAAAAGCCTTCAAGATGATGCAAGAAGAATATTAAACTCGCCGTTATTTGAAGCCGAAAAGAAAAAAGGGAATAAATCTTCTAATACTTTAGAAATGATTCAAGAAGCTATAAAAGTAAATATTCCTTGGGATCAGCTTCTAGAACATGTAATTAAAACAAATATAACGGAAATAAGTGAAAACAAAACATGGAAAAGAGTTAATAAAAGAATGTATCCATATAATATGATTTTTCCATATAACGACTTAGAAGAAACATATGACACATTAATGGTCGTAGTTGATACATCAGGAAGTATAAGTACCTATGACTTGCAAAAAGTTGTAGATATAATTAAAACAGCAATGTATCATTTTAAAAAAGTGATCAAAGTAGATCATGATGTAAAAGCATATATTGATGATAAAAAAATATATGATAATTCAACAATTGACAACTTTATTAATGATATTAATGTTGAATTTGTTGGAAGAGGTGGGACTTCTCATAAATTCATCTATGAGTATATAGAACAAATATACAATGGCGATATTGATGATACAATATCTCCTGGATTAATACTCTTTATCACTGATTTTTATAGTGATGTTGAATATGTACATAAAGCCTGTGAATGGCCCAAAGAAATACCATATAAATTTATTATAAGTGGAGGAATGCGTAACATTCCAACAGATATTGATCCATCTCCCATATTCATTGATGAATAAAAAAAGAGTTTAAAAAATGACTCCCCAAAGCGTTACGCTTGGGGAGTTTTTATTTTTAAGAAGCACCTAATTGTGATAAATATTTCCTAGACCAATCTTTATTTTTAAAATCTATTTTAGCTTTATTAAATTCCGATTTGAAATCTGAAAAATCTAGTAAATCATCTGAAGATAATTCAGATGTATAAAGTTCTGATATTTTATTAATAAGTTCTTCATAATATTTAATAGTTAATTGCCCATACTCTTTTGCAACATCTAATTGATTTTCCGTATTTACTGTTGGATATTTAAGTCTTAGTTGCTTAAAATGAACTTGATAATAATTATCATGAATTTTTTCTATTTCTATATTTTTTTCTTTGGAATACATTTTTTTTAAACGGTTTAAAAATACAGTAAATTTAGTAACAAATGGTATTAAATTTGCTGCTGCTAAACTTTCAAATTTTGATCGAAGCATACAAATAAGTAAGAAAAAACCACCAGTAAAAGGAGTCGTTGCAAAAATCATAAAAGCAACTTTTTGTCCCAAGCTCATACTTGTTCTTTTTACACACTGATATACGTTAATATTATTAAATATGGGAATCCAACCAAAAAATAGTTTCATATTATCAGAAATACTATTACGTTGAAATGTTGGTGTATCAAATTCTTCTAAATAATTTAAAATTTCAACTTCGTCAATTAATTTTTCTATATTTAACACATTAATTATTCTCAATTAAAAATTTAAGATATATGTTACGATCTCTAGCATCTTGAATTAATTTATGGTTATAACTCAAAACCGTAATAACTGGACAAGTTTCCCAAATTCGAATATCTGTTATATCTTTCAACCATTTATATTTAACTACTTCACCAGATATAAACTGTTGAAATTGATCTTCTGAATTTGCTATAACATATCTATTAGGCAAAGGCCAAATATTATATAAATTAAGTGGTACTTTTAACATAGCTTTAAAGAATCCCACCTATATTAGTTTATATAGGTGGGATTAATTTTTAACAATAAGTACTAGAAATTAAACGTTGAGCTTTCTGAGTACCAAAACCAACACCAGTGAATACAGAAGAAACATTCTCTTGAATAATAGCATGAGCATGCTCAAAAGATTCATCTAACGCAGCAACTTCAGAAATAGCACTCATCATAGAAACTAAATCATCTCTAACAAAACTCTTAATATTGTCAAAAGAAGTCACTAAATTATCAGTATTAACAAACTTCTCTAAATTCTCAACAACATAAGTGAAGTTAGTCATGATAAATTGAGGCATCGATTCTTTAACTAAAGAAGTAATACTATCTTCATTAGACTCTGTTAAAGATCTAACATCTTCATTCTCAAAAATAAATTTAATATATTCCATGGAATTTAAACCTCTATGTTAAGATTAATTAGCTAATTGCTTGGAAGTGGAAACTAAGTAATTCAAAGTATGAGTTTTACTAAAAGCTTTAATATTATCATAAGTTTGAACAACGTCATCTTGAACAAGTAAAGAACCTAAGTTCTCTTCTACTTGATCATATACTTTATTAATTGAAAATGTATCTTTAAATGTTTTTAATATATTAGCTTCGTTAGATTCTATTTCTTCTCTAACGGCGGATTCATTAATCAAATATTGTAAATACATTAATCTCTACCTGTAGTTAGATGAACTGGAAGATTTTTAATTATATTATCAGAACCTTTATTTTCTAAAATCTGTTTTTTTAGGAAATAAAATACTGTTTCAAATGAATTAACTAGATTTGGATCATATTCAATCATCAAATCATAAAAAGAATTTAAATCTTTTAAAATAGTTCTCGTTTTTAAAGATGCAAATCCATTAAAATTATGAATATCTGATAATTTATTAAAATTATTCATACTAATTCCATCTTTTGTTAATTGGAACATAGTAGAATACATAATTAAAGCATAAGATCCTATAAAATATTTCATACTACATTGATATGCTAATAAAATATCATTTTTACGGTTAGATTCTTGTTCACATTTTTTAACTTCACTATCTATAAATGTAAATTGAATCTTTAATTCTGGAAATACTGAAAGTGTCTGACTTCTTAGTGCATCTATTTTTTTACGTAAAGCTAGAATCATTTTAATAGTAGATAATGAATTATTAGTAAATGAACGCTTCTTTAAAATATAAGCCCCAAGTATCAATATTATAAACGTCGCTCCAGCAATACTAGTGCTTAATAACACACTGTTTTCAATAAGATTTCTAGCATCTTCAACATTGTCATTTAAACTATCTCTAAGCTTTTGAAGATCAACATTTGACTGTTTTAAAAACTCATGATTTGCTTCAGCTAATGTTATTTTATTATTGAGTTCTGTTAATTTAGCAGTTTTTTCGATTGCAGTCATTTCTAATTTTATATTTCCAGTTTTATACTTTTCTGCTTCTGCTTTTAATGATGCAATTAAATTATAAAGATAATCAGAATTTGAAGTATTTCCGCCAACTCCTAAACTTCCACCATATTTCTCAACAATATTTTGAATTGTCAATACTTCTGGGGTTGCATTATCATAATTTTTAATAGTATTAACATAATTAGTAATTATGTTAATTTCTTTTTCAGATAACATTGAAAATACTGGTCTATCTGGATCAAATGGACCCTTAAAAGTAAGAATATTCTTTAGTTTGAACAATCCATTTTCATCATCATTTAATGTTGTTAATTTTTTAAGTACTGCTCTTACAGCAGGATCTTTAACTATATCAATATTTGTTGAGAACCTATCAAATATTGAAGCTCCTGCAACACCAGCTAAAATATTACGAAACCAATCTACAACATTAGATCCTAAATAAATTAATCCACCAATTGCAGTAAGTAATGCTGTAACTCTTCCGGCAGTAGCATTAGTAACAAAATAATGCCAAAGACTTACTACCCAATCCCAAATATCTCTTGGGATTGCTCTCCCAGCACCTATTCCGAAATCAGGTGGATTATTAGGGTTATGACCACCTCTATTTCCACCACCTCCACCGCCATTATTTCCACCACCTCCACCGCCATTATTTCCACCACCTCCACCACCTATTGGTTGAGGCGCTAATCCTTCAATTACTGCAACGTATTGTTTGATATTATTAAACGTAGTATTTAAATCATCACAAACTAAATAATCTAAATTCTCAATAACCAACTTATATATTTCATCTTCTTTACTAATTGGAATAATATTTTTATTATGATTAATCGATCTATTTATAGATTCGTCTATAATTTCATAAAAACTAGTAGATGACACTGTTTTATTATTAACTTCAGAATATACATTAAATAAACTATTACACTCTTCGAAAATATTTTTACATATGTCAATATTTGAATTATTAATTTTAAATAAATCTTTTAAATCAGTTACTGTAGAAAGTTGAGTTTTATATTCTTGATCTTCATAAAGAGTTGCAATTACACAATCTAAAGATATTTCTAATACATTAGATAAATATTGTATTAGATTTTCATCATTAATATTATCATCTTCTAAAAAAATAAATTGGGACTCACTTATACCTTCTAATAATTTTATATTATTTTTTATTTTTCTAAAATGATTTCTATAACTAACATTTATATTATATAATTGTTCTTCAATTGATTGAATTATATCGTTTAAATCCTCTTTAATTATTAAAGGATCTATATCTATATTTAATTCTTTTTCAATAACTACATTAAACACATTGAATTACCTTTTTAAAGTTGTTAAAACTGTAGTATTTAACAATCTAAAACTATCACCTATTATTGACTTATTTATTTTTAGTTCCTTTAAAAATTGTAAATAAGAAGAATAAAAATTATTCATGAATTTAGAAATTGAAGAATTAGATTGTGATTTGAATGTAGCTAATTGATGAAATGAATTTATTTCTGTTAAATTTTCATTATTGGACTTTAAATATTTAATATATCTAATTATTAAATCAACTAAAATAAATTCATTCAAAAATTTAACATATCCATTTATTGCGCAATCTGTTTTTAAATCTTTATCAGAAATAATACTACATTTATTTTGTAATAAATTTTTAAATTCAGTATTTATTCTTTCGTCTATTGGATATTTTAATGTATCTGATAATCTATTTAAATTTTTTACCATAGATGCTACATTTATTATTGCTGTATTTCGAATTTTTTTATATATTGCAAATCCAGCAACTAAAATAAGTAAAGGTAGAAATCCAGAAATCGCTGTTGCCCAACCTACTCCAAAAATAGGAGTTAATGTAGTTATTAAATAACTACTAATTCCCGTACTAGAACTAGTAATAGTGCCAGCAACTACATCTCCGGCTACAAATATACCTTGAATTACTCTTCCAATAGTTGATGCAACTCCATTAGTAAAATATTCAAAAAAATCATTTTCAGAAATAGCACAATAATAATTAATTTCATCAAATTGTTTTTGTAAAATAATAGAAGCGTTAATTGTTATTTCTTTAATAACGTTATATGTAATTTGAATATCGGAATCAATTATAAAATCTAAATTTTCATAAATAATAGAATATATTAATTCTTCTGGTAATTTAATCATACATATACCACCTTAATATTACTAATTATAGATTTATCTAATAATTTTATATAACGTTGTCTAAGCATTTCATCAAAAACATAAACTTGTAACAATTTAAGGTAAAATTCTCTTAATAATGCTATTCTTTTAAACAAAAGAGGATCAACTCCTATATTTAAAGTGCATAAATCTTTAAAATTAGTAATATATGATATATCTATATTATTCTTTTTCAAATAAGTTAAATATTCAAAAATAACTCTAGCCATAACGTCTTCTGTTATATACTTTACATAATAATTTGAAGCAGAAGTTAGCCTCATTTTTTCATCAGAAATTTTAGAACATTTATTTACTAAAATATCTTCATACTTTTTATTTATAGTATTATAAATATCGTTTAGTTCACTTTTATTACTTAATCGTAATGTTTCAATAACTGATTTTAGATTAAGTTCAAAGTTTTTAATAAGAATTATATCTTTATAATTTACTAATCTATAAATAACTAATCCAAATAAAATTGTAGGAAATAATACAACAGAAAATAATCTTAATATCTGAGCATTAACTGCTAACTCTTTTCCAGCTTCAACTGCAATTAAACCATTATTAGTAAGTTTAGTAACTCCTTGATTTACTAAACTTGAAGCAAGACTATTTATTCCTAAACTTTTAGTTGCAATTACATTTGAAGCTACTCCCCCTAACCAATTATATAAAGATATTTTACCACTCCAAGTTGGTAATGTTTTGGACCAGAAGGCAGTTTTAATAGTATCTAAAACATCACTAAATCCTTCAACAAAATAAATCGTTCCTGAATATTCTAAATATAATTGTGTAAATAATTTAATATTATCTTTTAACTCTTGTTCATTACTAGAAATTAATAGTAATTCATCCAAATGTTCATAAACTAAAGAATAAATTTCTGAATTTAATTTTTTAGAATTAAGAGAATAATACATATTCTAACATTTCTTTCTAGCTTTACGTCTAGCATTCATAACTTTTTCGGTCACAACACCCATATTTAAAGCCGCTAATACTTTAGTTTCTTCCGGTTCTAATTCAGCATTTGCACCATCTAAACTAAACTTAATTTCTTCTTCTGATTCTGTAACGGGCGTTAACTTAGAATATTTATCAATTAAGTTTTTAACTGTAAGTGACATTATTAAATTACCTTAAAATTGGAGTTGAGAAAAATACAGGAAATATATTACTTATATAATATAAATATTTAAAGTAACATTGTTCTGTTGTTGTAAGTACTAATTGAGAAGTTGTAGATAATGAATTATCTATTAAAAATTCTAATTTGGTTTCATCAGTTAAATAATGAGATTTTGTAAAATATAAATTAAAATGTTTAGGGATACTATTAAAATAAAATGGAAGGGGAATTATTATAGTATACCTATTAGATGAATCTTTTTCTGAAATGTTTAATTTATCTAATACTAAATTATATTTATCTGATGAATAATTTATTAATTCTGTTGGTGATATATTACTTATTGATTCGTTAACTAAATGAAAATCAATTGATATTGATTCAATATTACCTGGGCCACGAATAGAGAATGATTTAAAAATTACATCTAATTGCACTTCATGGATTTTAAAAGTTATTGGTATTAATGGATCTTTTTCAACGGCGAATATTAAAATCCGACTAGTAGTACTATTAATTGTACCAGTTATAATAGCATTACGAAATTCAAATGTAAATTCTCCATCAGGAGTTATATCAATTGGATTAGACAATGGTATTACATCTGTGTATTGTTGAGTTAAATTATCATAAATACTTAATGCAGTAATTTTAGTATGATTATAATCTACTTCACTTTTAAACACATTAATGTTTTTAATCGTTGAAAATATATTTCCAGCATCAACAAATCTATGGGTCATTATTCTGAACCCATCAGAAATAGTAATATTAGGATTTACTATTTTAAAACTATCAGAAATATATTCATAATTTAACTGTTCAATTTTAAAAGTAGAAATAGTACCATAAAATTCGCCTTCAAACCATGCGGAAAAATATTTAGAATCTTGAACTTCTATATTCTTTAATTTGCCATTAATTTTATCACCATATATTTGCCCATATTTACCACCAAGTTTACCAACTTGATATTTAATTATAGACCTTTCAATAATCTTATCATTAATAAATCCATAAACATAAGCATCATAACTAGATTCTAAAGTATCCGTATTTATAGATACTGATAAAAGATCATTTTTAAACTCGCCGTTTAAAGTAAAATTATCAATATCTTTAACACATGGACAATTTATAATCAATAATGAATTATTAGAACTTTGTTTAATTTTTAATTCAATATATTCGTAATTTTCATTACACGGCACTTTTATATTATCAAATCTTAAAAATTTAATATCATCAAACTTAGCAAGAGCCTGACTAGAACTAGCATAATCAAACAATATTTTAGAAGGCAATTGCATTAACAATTCAAATGATAAATTCAATGAAAATGTACTTGCAGTAACTTCTCCAATATTAATATTAGAACTAACTAATCTTATTAAAGGTTCATATCCAACACTAAAATAATAATTAAGTTCATCAGTTAATTCATTGTGTTTAAAGAAAATATTTTCTATTTTATCTTTACTCACATCAAATAAATATGGATTTAAATATTCATTCCCAATTTCATAATAGGATACAAATTTATAAATTTGTAAATATTTATTAAGAGGAGATATTGATTCAAAAGTATGTTTAAAATCAATGGCTTGAAATTGAGAATCACAATTAATAATTACATCTATACTAATTGTAAAATGATCTTCTTGAATTTTTAATCCAATATTTTTAGTACAATTATAAAGTACTGGAATTTGATTGTAATTAGAAAAATTTTTAAGAAATGTAGAAGGACGCGCATTTAAATAATTACTATTAGTATAAGTAATTACTGCCGCAGGTAATTCATAATTAGCTTCATAATCTAAATTAAAACTAGTAGAAGAAACATTATATTGAAAATTTTTGATTCGACCTTCTAATACTTTATTCAAATAATAACTTAACGATAATAATATATCACTAAATACATTATGTACTTTCAATTGATTATACTTTATTAAATTTTTGAAATATTAAATGCTTTGCTCCAATAAGAGCAATTTGTTTAATTGATTCTTTTTTATCTTTATCTGTTTTAGCAGTTTCTAAAAACTTTTGCGCTGTATTTAATTCTGCTGAACTTATTTGATATTGTCTTATTTTTTTATAAAAATATAATCCGCCACCTACTAGTAAAGAAGTGAATATTGCCGCTGTTGCAATTAATATACTAATAAACTGGTTAGGATTAGTTTCGCTTAATTCAATTAATTTGATAACATTAGGATCTTGATCATATGTCTTAAAAAAATTTCTTACAGACTCTTTTAATAATTCAGGAGAACTATTAATTATATTTTGTATTCTTAAAGATTTAACAAACTCATCAATTGATTCTTTAGATGGAATTTCAGAATTAAAATCATAATTAACATTTCGAAAATAATCTCTAACTACATCATTTAATTTAATAAGTTGATTATTTAATTCTGCAATTGATTCTGGAATAGCAAATGTAAAACTTTCTGTTAATATTAAATGATCAATATGTTTTAATATACCCATAATATTTCCTTAGCTTAAAATAATCTGGAAGAGCTATATTAAAACCCTCCCAGATTATTTAATTAAATAATTTAACCAACCTGAGTATGAGCAGGAGCAGGACTTATTTTATTAACACGACCAGCATTCTTACCACGAACTAACATAGACCGATTGCGCATTCTAATTGAAGCAGCAGTAGGCTTTTTACGAGCACGAGTTTTAGCAGCTTTCATAGCGCGCTTTTTAAAGGCAATCATGTCCTTAGAAGTCATACGTTCACACATACCACTCTTCGTTACCTTAAATCCTTCAGGACAAATATTCTTCTTAACTAACTTACCCTGACGAACAACAGTTTTAACAAGACCTCTACCTTCAACTAAAAGATTTTCATCTAAATAACGAGCATTAATCACACTTTCAGTGGCTAATCCAGCACCAATAGCAGCAATAATGCGATCAAGATCTTCAGACTCTAATTGAAATTCACTAATTATTTCTTTCTTCTCTTCAATTTCAGCAACGGATTCTAAATTTAAAGCTAAAGCATTTGGCTTTACTTCTTTTATCTCATCGTCAGTCACAGTAATAGTATTGTTGGTTATATTAGACAAATCAATATTTAAACTCATAGTAATATACCTATAAATAGAGCATTAAAGAGTAATAGTGTTAATATATTAAATTAACACTATTATGAAATTACAATTTTATATTAAATTATTTAAGTTTACTTAAAACAAGTGCTTTAGATCCAATTGCAATCACTTTAGCTCTAGCTTGAGATTTTGCGCTAGGACTAGAAGCAGAATTATATTCATTAGCAGCTTTAGTTAATGCATCGGTCATTTCTTTTGAATTCTTTAACTTTTTAACAGCTAAATAAGTAGCTCCAGCAAATCCACCTACTAAAGCAACACCAGATCCAACAACAAGTCCAATAAATATTCTATAATCGCCATTAGATAAATCTAACAATTTTGAAATTACTGGATTTGACATATATTTGGAAAAGAAATTAATAATTACCTCTTTATTTTCTTCTCCGGCTTGAGTTATAAGTTGATCTATTGTTCTATAATTCAATAACTGCTGCGTTTTTTCTTGATAATCTGTAATTACTGCTTGTTGAAACTTTTCAGGTAAATTACTTACTGAATCTTTTAACGACTCAAGATAAGATTGTGCTTGATCTGCAGCTTGCTTTGTATAATTTAATACACGCTGATCAAAAATCGCATGTTTCACCGATTCTGCTGATCCTGAACCAGGGGCATCTAATAACTTATTATAATCTTCTACACTAGTACCAAAACCTTTAAAGAAATTAACAGTAGCATTAATAATAGGATTAAATGCACCTGCCACACTATCTTTAATTAATTGAGCAAATTCTGCAGGATCAGAAGTATTCCAAGCAGATTCCACCGGAACAGGAGTCTCAGGTTTACCACTGATTTTATCAGCAATACTATTATAAAAAGAAACGAGTTTATCGCCAATTTCAGATTCAACAAAATAACTACCATCAATTTCAGCAATAAGGGTTTTAATTTCATTAATAATCATTATATTCATCTCATGTTTTAGATTAAAGGTAATATCATTTCCAATCAATAGAAACGACCACTAATTTTTGTATTCGTTTATTATAATGATCAATAACATCTTGATAAGTTTGAGATATCGGAATCCCAAAATCATTAATAGACTGATTATTTAATCCAATCATTGTAATTTTAAATAATTCTAATCCATTTTTTAAAGAAATTATTAATTCATTAAGTTCAATAGTTTTTATATATTCTGCCTTATAAATATCTTCAATCGTTCTAATTTTTATTAGATCATATCCATCATCATATAATGTTGATAAAATAACATCAATTTTATATAAAGGAAACCAAACAATATAATTAAAAATACATTCTAGTTCTTTATTTGATCTTGAAATATTTTGACAACTTAAATTTTCAGCTTTTAAAGTTGTTCTAACTACAGAAAACTTATCCGTATGCTTTCGAACAATATTTAAAAAATTAAAAAAATCAAGTTTCATAGGAGAATAATATTTTAGATATTGTTTATTTTTAATACGAACTGTCATAAATTTAATATATAAAAATTGAATTAATTTATATAAAAAATATACTGATATTACACCAACCCACCATTCAAGAGGTATTACTATTGCTGGAATAGGCAGATGAATTATTTCTTTTACTTCTTTCTGTGATGTATCATGTATTAGATTATCTATATTATTATTTATCATATTCATCACTCTGAAAATAATTGATCCAATGAAGCTGTAAGATTTTTTAACTCTATTTCTAAAGATAGTTTCAAAATATTTTCAGTGATTCCAATTTCAATTCTTTTTGAACTAGATGGATAACCATATAATATTCTATGAATAAAATCTTTAACTTTAAATGAAAATTGACTAGTATACTTCAAAAATTTTTCTTTATCTAACGATTTAAAATCATTTGAACCATAATTAAATGCAAAATTTGCTCTAGCAAGATCTTCCCCATATCCTAATTTTTTAGCAAATTTGTCACAATTTTCTTCATTTATAGAACTAACATAATTTATAGAAAAAAATATAATAATATTTAATAATATTATTATTATAATAATATATGGGATATCTTTTATTTCTCCTGTTGCAATAAGTTTAACTCCTGCAATTACTCCAATAACCCGTGTAAATATTCTCATTAAATTAAAAATAGAAGAAATTAAATATGGATTATAACTATGCCAATGGCCAATTTCATGAAGTATAACTGCAAATCTAGCTCTAACATCATGAGATAATAGATTAAAAAATCTTGAAGTATGATAAATTTCTAATATAAAATTGTTTGGAAGATTATGAGTAAAAGTAGTAATACCATTAACAGTAAAACCATCAACATTTGCTTTTAATAATTTATAATAAAGAACATTAATCGTATACAAATCAGTAAAAACAGGATATGATAATAATGGTGAACGTTTTTCTAAATCAGGATCGATATAAACTGGTATAGTAAAAGCATTTATATCTGTATCTTTAAGATAATTAACTTTTATATTTAAACCTTTAGTATAAGTTTTAATATATTCTATTAATTCAGTATCTATAACATCTATTGATTTTTTACTATTAGAATTAGAGCTAACTAATCCATATATCTTTGTAAATTTATTATAACTTTTTGGGAAATAATCTTTTATTACTTTTAGCTCATCCATTTATTTAACGGCCAAATATTAATTAGAAAAATTAGAGTTCTTTATTTCTAAAGAACTCTAATTATAAATTTACTCAGATTGATTAATTTGAGCTTGAGCTTGAGCTTGAATATTATGAATTAATGTAAAACATTCAGCATATGGAAGTTTTGCAATTGTATTTAAAATTTTATTTATTTCATCTTCAGTATAAGTTAACGTAATAGTTCTAGCAGGAACCGAAGAAGGTGAAGCTTGAACAGAATTTTCTTCAGACATTTTATTGTTTTCCTTTATTAGTTAAAAATTACATTCTTAAAATATGTTCAGCTTTATTAATAGCTAAGGTTACATGCGTCCAATCAGGATCTAAAATCTTACTACCGGGAGTATTAGGACTATTAATACTAAGTAAAGATGTTACTAATGCTTGTATTGTAGAATCAGCTAATGATATAGTTGGACCTGCTCTCATTGTTTCTCTAAGTTTTATACAACGTACATCAGTAGAATCTAATATATCACGTAATTCACCACCAGTAAATCTATTCACAAATTCAGCAGAAGTTAGCAAATGATTAGAATTAATAGAATTTCCAGGAATTACAAAGTCTTCTCCCGCAAAATCCTTATAATTTAATGTATATCCACCGGACATTAAACTAGCAAGTATATTAGCTTGTGCTGCTTTAACTAAAATTACAGGACCAACTAAAGCAGCAGCATAAGTTCCAGCCGTAGTAATATTAGTAGGTTTAACACAAGTTATAGACGGAGATCCTACTGGAGAACCAGTGATATCTATTGCTGTGACATTATATAAACTAGTAAATATAGTCCCAGTAGATAATGATATATTTAATTGAGTTGCAGAAGCAGCCCAAATTAAAATTCTATCTCCAACTTCAACATTAAAATTCCTCTGATTAGATGTTAATTTTAAAGTAAGATTTGGACTATTTGCTGTATTAGTAGAATTAGCAGCAACTTCAAGAGTTATAAACGGAGATACAATTGTATGAGCTTGACTATTAGTAGTAATCGTAAAATATGTTACAGGAACCATAATTATTTCCACTCCACTATGACAATACCGTTTCCACCGTTACCGGCTGAAAAATCTAAATCTCCACAAGAACCGCCACCACCTCCGCCAATTCCACCATTACCAGCACCACCATAACCTCTAACCCTAATATTTCCTTCAACAAAATGTTTCGCTAATTTCTTAGGTGAACCGCCTCCACCACCACCGCCAATTCCACCATTAGATCCACTACGAACTAAAGTTTCTTTATAAGAAATTTGATAAAAAGTACTAGTTGCATCTAAAGTAGCTTTAATATATCCGCCACAACCACCACCACCAGCACCACCATTATATGGAGTAGTTCTATCCATGAACCCACCACCACCAGTAAATATTTGAAATGGAAATGCGCCAATATTTGGAGTAAATGCTTCGTTAATAAGATTGTATTCAATCATATTAGAAAGACCAAGAGAATTTATACCACCTATAGATGAATAACCCGATCCATATGAACCTCCACCTCCAGCAGCAATTCGTGGAGAAGCATTAGCACCAATACCACCAATACCACCACCGCCACCACCACCAAACCAATTACCATTACCTCCATTATTACCTGTTCGGTAAATACCTCCTGCAGAACCACCACCACCGCCACCAAAATATTTAGCATTAATTCCACTTCCGCT
>Ga0116188_1000610_pt1 | contig 34780 bp, 30 predicted proteins | sample AD_JPNTR2_MetaG_FD_89807 | JGI IMG/M metagenome (GOLD analysis project Ga0116188, IMG submission 89807) | Active sludge microbial communities of municipal wastewater-treating anaerobic digesters from Japan - AD_JPNTR2_MetaG | ecosystem: Engineered > Bioreactor > Anaerobic > Digestate | place...
ACCATTGAGTAAGTCTAATACGGTAAATATATTTAAAGAGTAGAACCTACTCTACAGTAAGTGAAAGTAACAATGTCTAATGAGCCTCGTTCTATCACTCTTTTCTTGGAAGCCAGACAGCCTAGGTGACTATCTCACCGGCCCATAGTTCCTCCAGAAATGCGCGCCAGGGCAGAACGGATATTGGCCCAACCCCGCGTGCTTCTCTTTCATTACTGATAACAATAGCCTTCTTAGGATGATTCTCTTCTATAAAGGCGGCTAACGATTTTAGCTCTTTATTATCGACCAGTTTTTGACCTTTTACTTCGATGGCCACTTCTGTGTTTCCCAGGATAAAATCCACTTCCTGCCCAGATTTTGTTCTCCGGAAATGAATAGGAAAATCCAGGCGGCTATAGGAACTATAAGCCTGAATTTCCCTCCGGGAAAGTTTCCTTGAGATAAGTGGATTTGCCGGTTTTTCGAGGTCCCCAGAGAAAAGCTGATTGCCTGCTGGGGAGGGATATTTTGAGTATTCTTTTAACTGTTACCATTTCGGACCATACTCCGAATTAGTTTAACCAATTCGGAGTTTATTCCGAAACAGTTCAGCTCTCAAGCCATATTCTTGTCAGGGAAGACTCACCTGCCTTCATCGGGGTATATATACCTGTGGTCCCATTTGAGGAAATTATTATGTTCAGGAACCTTTCTTGCTTATAATGCGTATAATTTAATATAATTAAATATCATAGCGACAGAAGGCTACTTATTTATATGATATCTGACTTATATCTATAAAAAGTTTTGAGGAGGGATTAGTGAAGAACATGAGCAGGCGGTCTTTTATTAAAACGGGCGCCACAGCGATAGCCGGGACGTTTGCTGCCTCCAGCTTTTTGCCTAAAGGCTGGCCGGCCCTGGCCGACGAAAAAACTGGTGGTTATTTTGAAAAGGAGTTTGGCATAACTGACGAGCTCTGCCGCAAAGTTTTAAGTGAAGCGCTGTCTAAGGGCGGCGATTTTGCTGATCTTTTCTTCGAGCATACCATCACCAACTTCCTTATTCTCGAGGACGGAAAAGTCAACCGGGCTTCGTGCGAGGTAGCCCTGGGCGTGGGTATCCGGACTGTTAAGGGTGATCAGGTCGGTTATGGTTTTACTCAGGACTTGAGCGAAAAAGCTATGCTGGCGGCCGCTTCGACTGCAGCTACCATTGCCAGTGCCTCCGGCCAGAAGCCCGCTGCTAAATTTGCCCCTCTCAAAACGAAAAACTACTATCCTGTGACCACTCTTCTCTCCTCAGTCCCGCTCGAATCCAAGCTTCCACTCGTGCAGTCGCTCAACGAAAAATGCTTCAGTCTGTCTCCTCTGGTTCGCAAGGTCATGGTTGTCTTTCACGATCAGGAAAGGCGCATTCTGGTCGTCACGAGTGATGGGGTTAAAGCCGAAGACCTTCAGCCTCGAAGCTATCTTTCTTCGAGCGTGGTGGCTGAGAAAAATGGCCGCTGGGAAAGGTCAGGCTGGAACTTCGGCGGCCGGCGAGAATTCTCCTATTATACGCCGGCGCTGGTTGAGGAGCTGGCCCAGCGATCGGTTGATCGGGCGCTGGTCCTTTTTGAGGCTATTCAGCCTCCAGCTGGCGAAATGCCAGTTGTTCTCGGGCCAGGTGTGACCGGCGTCTTGCTCCACGAAGCTATCGGCCATGGTATGGAAGCAGATTTCAACCGCAAGAAGATCTCGACTTACTGCACGATGCTGGGTAAAAAAGTGGCCGAGCCCTTCGTTACCATCATTGACGATGGCACTGTTCCTTATCTTACCGGATCAATCAATTTTGATGACGAGGGAACCCCGACCCAGAAGACCGTTCTGGTTGACAAGGGGATACTCACGAGTTACCTCCATGACCGGATTTCGGCTCGCTCCTATGGTGTGAAATCGACCGGAAGCGGCCGCCGCCAAAGTTATCAGCACTATCCCATACCACGCATGCGCAACACTTACATGCTGGCCGGCGAAGCCAGTCCCGAAGATGTAATCAAAGCCGCGGGTAACGGTATCTATGTCCAGGATGTAGCCAACGGTCAGGTGAAAATAGGGGAGGGCGACTTTGCCTTTTATGTCTCTCAGGGGCGGCTCATCGAAAATGGAAAGCTCGGGGCTCCCATTAAAGATGTCAATATTATGGGCAATGGCCCCAAAATGCTGGCCAATATCATCATGGTGGCTAAGGACTTTGAGTTTGCTCAGGGCGGTGGCGGAACCTGCGGCAAGGGCGGGCAGGGAGTGCCGGTTGGCTTTGGTCAGCCGACTTGCCTGGTAAAGTCGCTGACCGTTGGTGGCGTCAGAGGTTAAGGGAAGAATGAAGAACAAGGGAAAAAAGGAGAATGATGATGAAACAAGAACTCTATGATCTGGCTGATAAAGCGATAAAAATAGCCAAAGCTGCCGGGGCAGACGATTGCCGGGTGTCCATCAACGGCGAGCGATTCGTCGAGATTAGCTACCGTGATCGCCGGCCTGAAGGTATCAAGGAAGCCACAAGCCGTGGACTGCAGGTAGAAATTTTCGTCAATAAACGCTATTCGGTTCAAGCTACTTCCGACCTTCGTCCGCAAGCTTTGAAAAGTTTTATTGAGAAGGCTGTCGCCTCAACGAGGCTGCTTGAAGAAGATCCGCTGCGGACGCTGCCCGACCCAAAATATTATCAGGGCCGCCAGAATATAGACTTAAAGCAATTTGATCCTAATTATAAGAAGCTGACTCCGGAAGACCGGCATAGCTTTGTCCGGGCAATTGAGGACAGCTGCCTGGCTAAGGGGGGCGATAAGGTTATTTCCGTGACGGCCAGCGGCTACGACAGTTATTCCGAGCAGGTGCTGATGGCCAGCAATGGCTTCGACGGCTATGTTGAATACACGGCTTTTTATGGGGCGGCTGAAATGACGGCCAGGGATGAAGGTGACCGCCGGCCAGCTGAGTATAACGTGGCTATAGCTATGATCCGTAAGGATTTACCCCGGCCCGAAGATATTGGGGCTGAGGCCGCTGCCCGGACTTTAAGCCTTCTCGGAGCGAGGAAAATTAAAACCGAGACACTGCCGATCATCATTGAAAACCGGGTTGCTGGCCAGGTGGCGGGAGGACTTCTTCAGGCGATGGTTGGCCGTAACATTCAGCAGAAGCAGTCTTTTTTAGCGGATAAAAAAGGCCAGAAAACGGGAAGCGAGAAGCTGACTCTGGTTGATGATCCTTTTATTCCAGGCGGTCTGGGCAGTCGAACTTTTGATGGCGAAGGCTTAGCGGCGAAAAAGATGGTCATGATCGAGGGTGGGGTGCTGAGAGAGTTCTACGTAGACTGGTATTACGGACGGAAGCTGGGCTGGGAGCCGACGACCGGTAGTCCATCCAATCTGGTGATTCCGCCAGGGAAACGCTCAGTTAAGGAAATTATGAAAGATCTGGGCCGTGGAATTTTTGTTACCGGGTTTATCGGCGGGAATTCCAACTCAACGACGGGGGATTTCTCGATTGGCATCATTGGCCAGCTTTTCGAAAAAGGGGAAATCGTTCATCCCGTCTCAGAAATGAATATTGCTGATAACCATTTGAAATTCTGGCCGAGGCTGGTCGAAGCAGCCAACGATCCTTATCCTTATTCTCAGGTGCGTTTACCGAGCCTGGTGTTTGACAGCGTGGTCGTCTCCGGCATCTGAAGACTCAACGCGGGGCAAGGTGACGGCATTGAGGTGAGCGCTCTGGATTTGCTCGGTCTGTCGTTTAACCTTGCCGGTCAGGAAAACAAACCCTAAAAGTATTCAAAGCTGTATTCTTTTAATATTTCATATCAAAAAAGCGATAGATTAGAATAAAATAATAAAATAATAGCAATGGAAGCTACCTCATTTTTTGAAGAACAAGGTAAGCGGCGGTGGGAGACACTGTTTTTCATTTTGATGGGAATCGTCTGGATGGCCATTCTGGGGTCTCTTATGGTCATTGTCAACATTGCTTTCCTGCAATATATCCATCTCGAAGGCGTTATGTCTATCAACATCAGAAACGTTTCTACCTGGGGAATAGCCGTGGCGGTTTCTTTCTGGGTACTTATAACCGTTGTGTTGTATCTTTCATCTCAGTCGGTAGTTCCGGGTCTGGTTGGGGCGAAGAGAGCGGGTGGCGATGACCTGAAGATGCTTGCCGCTCTCGGTGAAGAAATGGCCCTGGCCTCAGGGGAAGGTGTGAGTCCGGCGAGATTTTACGTGCTTGAATCACCTGCCCAGAATGCTTTTGCCTGCGGACGGTCAATAAAAAAAGGCAGCATCGTTGTTACCAGAGGCTTACTCAGTAAATTATCACGCGACGAGCTCCAGGCTGTTATCGCTCATGAAATGGCTCATCTCAAGAACGGGGATAGCTGGTTTACGGTCAATGCGATTGGTTTTGTCTGGGCTGTTATGACGGCGGGCATAATTGCCGGTCTGGTCGTTTTCCTGGCCCTGGCGCTTTTATTTCTGGTCATGTGGATTGTCAGCAAATTCGCCGAAGAAGCTGAAGATGCTGGCGGTTGCCTGGTGTCTTTTGTTGGGCTGGCCGTTTTCTTATATGGTCTATATGTGGTCGGGATTTATGTTCTTCTGGTTGGGCTGGTGCTGATAATAGTTTCTATCGGGGTAAAAGCAGCCTCGAGTTCAATTTCTCAGGCGCGGGAATTTCTGGCTGATGCCTGTTCCGCCCAGTGGACGAGAAACCCTCTGGCTCTGGCTTCTGCTCTGGCTAAGATTGGCGAAGGGCCGGCTCTCAGTGGATTTACCATCTCGACATTAAGACCATTGTGGCTGAACGGTCAGACAGTCGCTGATAATAAGTTTGGCAGCAAAATCATCAACTTTCTCTATGAAACCCATCCGCCTTTAAACGTCAGGCTGGAAAGATTAAGAGCCATGGCTGGCTCGACGGCGGTTACTGACGGCCGGTGGCTCCTTGATCTCAAGGTAAGCTTCTGGGCGAAGGCGAAAACCTGGCTGTTGGTCTTTGTAGCGACGGCCCTGGCCGCAGTTATCTCTATCGGGATCTGGCGCATTTATGACTGGCGCGGGGCAAGCTATCAAACGGCTCAGGTTAAACAGCCGGAAGCACAAGTTCAGGTCAAAGAACCACAAGAAGAAAAAATAATTTCGGGCGTGATTAATAAGCCGGTGGTCAATGTGAGACAGGCGCCAGATTTAAAAGCTCCGGTGCTTTTTCAATTGACCCAGGGCTCGGTCGTAAAAATCAGGGGTAAGCAGGGTGGCTGGTATGCGGTCGAATGGGAGGCGGCGGGGCAGGTTAGAAAAGGCTGGGTCGCCGATTGGCTGATAACCATTAGATCTAATGAGGAAGGTAAATAAATCTATTGATTTTTTTGGGGGAAAATTGTAAACAAAGAAAGAAGTGGACAGGGCAAAGTTACAAGCAGTTAGATTACCGGAAGAGAAAGAGATGGTGGAGAGCCTCTCTCGTTCGGTAAATTTACCGGTCTTGCGTCGACTGGGGAAGGAAAATCCGCCACCATTGTCGCCGCTTTGCGAGTTATTTCAAGGGAGACGTGCACAGGAAGCTAAAAGCTGTAGAAGGAAATGATTCTGGTTAAACCGGTTAAAAAGGAAATGAATAATAAAGCGAAGAATAAATTAAAAAAACAAAAAGTAGGGAGATGAAGAGTATGCAAACTTCAGTTATTTATGGCCGAAGCCTTGAGGATCATCTGTTTGAGTGTGTCTCAGCTATAAACAGGGAGATTCGGGAGGGCGTCAATCAACCCCAGCTATTAATTCAGGGGCTGGGGATGAATATTAACAAGGCATTGGCCATTTCCGGGATCTTGGAAAAACATCTGGCTGGCCAGGTGGTGGAGATCAAGAAGCGAAATTTTAAGATAATTGGTGCGAATTGTCCTGTTCTTGAAATTAAGATGCAGTTTGAAACCAGCAAATTATTGGAAGCACCGGAAAAAGATATACAGAGTGGGACGCAACCAGATAATTTGGATGACTCGAATTGCCTCCCCTATCCTTTTTATGAGGTTTTAATAAGCTGGCTGTTAGAGACATCAAGAAGGAAGGTTATAGAGGTGCAGAAGTTTGATGCACAATCTGTTTTGATTAGAATTAAAAGAGAACCTGATAACAGGCTTAAAATAACCAAAGGAGACGAATTAGATCGAAATGTTTATCATGGTTTGGGAGACGGCCTGGGGCGAGCAGGTTTGCTTTTTCCTGAGAACATTATGGAAGTAATAAGAAAACTGGGATCTCATGACGATGTCATTTTGGGGATTGATACTAATATTCTTTATAATTGCAACATATCAGGGCATTTGTTGCCATTAATTTCTTCATTAAACATGAATATTTGCTTTCCTGTTCCAAACTGGATGTTGTTTATAGTCCCGAGCGCAGTAATGCATGAGCTCGAAGAAGCGGCTAATATAAAAAATGAAGCCGGGTTCTTACAATATGAAGGGCGGAATGCTTTCCGTGCTCTTCAAGAAATACTTTATCTTGGTCAAAGCCAGGAGATCCCGGGCGTATCTCTCCTGATATCCGGGCAGGCCAATCCAGTTCTGGATACAATCATCGATATCCAGGGGCTAAGAGATTATATGTTTAAAAGGGACCTTAGAGTTCATGGCGATGTGGTGAACGATTCTCTGATGCCAAAAAAGAGGTCAACCGGAGATATGATTATCCGAGATCAGTTCAAATGCTTTTTACGAAATATTGATTTTCATAAGGGCACATATTTTTTAACTTCTGATAAAGCCAATGCGGCTCTGGCTGAAACGGAAGGCTTAAATCCTTTATGCATAGAAATGCCTTATGTGACAAATATATTGATGAATCCGAATAGGCCTGATATTGAAATCCGTGAATGCCAACTCGAATATGTTGACTGTTTAACTCAAGAGAAAGGTGCCATAAGGTTATCGGTACCGTTAGGCGCTTTAATATATGAGCTGGCTGTGGCCAGAGGAGAAGTTAGAATATACTGGGAAATAAAGGGGGAGGAAAGAGGGAAGTATGTTGACTTTTCTGCTGATTGCAGAGGAAACAGGCTTGAAAATTTTCTTGACAGAATTCTTTTTATAGGTGATTTCCAAAAACAGATGTTATTGCTGAATTATAAAGGGATACCGTTATCGAAAATAGAAGGTATGGGAAAGGAGTTGCAAGCCTTTTTTAATTGCCAGTAGGGTCCAGCAAAGTTTTATTAAAAATGATATTTAGTATTGAAATTAGAAGGCAAAAATTATCTAATAATTAGAAAAAGGTCAAGGGCTAGAATGTGGAAAAAAGGCGAGTTTGACTGGGTATTAAAAGATCAGAACAAATGGGAAGCACTGGATAAAATCCTTTCTTTAGAGGTTGAAGAGGGAAAAATTCAAGAATTTGAAGCTTTTCTGAACCAATTGTTGGATGAGGCCATCAAGAAAGTGCTAAAGTTTCCACCTGCAAAGAAGGGCAAGCTGGATAAAGTTAACAATATTGGGGGACTAAAAAAATACAATTATCCTTTCAGAGAGGGTCAGATTTGTTATTTGCCCATCAAAAACGAGCGATATCTTTATGTAATAGGAGATATACACGGCGACGCTAATGCTTTTAGAGCCATTATCGAAAAAACTGAATTCTTGGATTCGAAAACTGCGCGCGAGAATATAACTTTAGTTTTTTTGGGTGACTATATTGACCGTGGACTTTTTGGATTGAACGTCCTTTTAGGAATTTTGTTTCTTAAAATAAATTTTCCCGAAGACATCATATTGCTAAAAGGAAACCATGAAATCTGGCATGAACAGAATGGTGAAATAGCTACCACTGTTGAAGGGGATAATATGTTTTTAGACTTCTGGAAGGAGCTCTTTAGCTCTGAGATTATACGTAAAATAAAGAAGTTTTTCGATTTGCTTCCAGCAGTCTTGATGTTAAGCAACGAAATTGTCCTGGTCCACGGTGGAATACCGCGTCCCGAAATAAAAGACGGTCTATATAGCTATGATTATGTACTGAGGCTTAGCAAGTTGAATGATGAATTACTGATTAAAGAGATGCTCTGGTCACGTCCTGATGAAGAGAAGGATGATGTCATTATTACCTATGGATCGCCAGATTTTTCTTTTGCCAGGCAGCAATTTAAGGCGTTTATGGAAAAACTCCAGGCCAGAATAATGATAAGAGCACACGACCCAGTGCTGGATGGATACAAAAAATACTTCGATGGGAAACTGATCACGGTTTTTTCTACTGGAGGAAGTAATAATGAAACTGCCTATGAAGCATATAAAACCATAAATCCATCTTTAATAAAATTGCATGAAGAGAAAATTTTGGTAGAAAATATTTTTCCCTATTGACAATATTAAAATTAACATGGAGGCTAAAACATGAGCCAAACAATAAAGCAGAAACCAATAGAAAGAAAATTAACAGGCGTAGCTGATATTGTTTTTTGTATTGATGCCTCTGGCAGTATGGAACCATGTCTTAAAGGTTTAAAAGATCATATTAAAAAATTCTTGGATGGCTTATCGTCAAACAAACAGATATCATCTCTTTCCTGGCGTTTGGGAATAGTTGCTCATGATGCAGAAAGGTTTTATATTTTAGATTTTACGTCTGAGCTCGATAGATTTAAACAGGCTTTAAAGAAAATAAAGCCCGGAGCAAACGAATATACCTTGCCGGCTCTGGACTGGAGCCTGGATTTTCCCTGGAATGAAAATGCTCATAAGATAGTTATTGCTTTTACAGATGAACCCTTGAAGGACGGCTATAATCCGGACTTTCAGGCTTCAAAAAAGGACATGCTGTTTGAAAAAATAAAGAATTTAAGATGCATGGTATATTTTGTCGGTCCTGAATGCCCGGTTTATAAGGAAATACAAACGTTGCCAAGATGCTTTTTTGTTCCGATAACTGAACAGGCTGATTTCTTTAAGGTTGGGTTTGAACAAGTCCTGGAAAGAATAGGTAAAACTCTTTCTGGTTCAATAGCGTCGTCCGTCCAGGCACCCAGAGTTGAAATTGAAAAAGATATTTATAATATTAAGAATGAAATAAAAGTTATTAAAATTTAGTCTGGCTTTGAGGAGGGAAAATGCCTATAAGACAACAGCCACAAGAAAGAAGACTTAAAGGTAAGATGGACATAGTCATATGCCTTGATGCTACCGGTTCGATGGAAAGCTGCATAGAACAGTTAAAAAATAATTTGAGTACTTTTATCGGGAATTTAACAATAAAATCTGGCTCACAGCAGATTGCTCCAGAATGGAGGGCAAGACTTATTTATTTTAGAGATCTTGATGCCGATTCTGAGGCCATAGTTGGCTTTGATTTTGTAAATAGTGAGGAGGAATTGAGTCGGCAGATAAATCAAGTTAGGGCTGAAGGTGGAGGAGATGACCCGGAAAGTATATTAGACGCTATTTATACTGCCATAGCTAAAAGTAATTGGAGAGAAGGAGTCTTGCACGCTGTAATTGCCTTTACTGATGCCCCACCAAAAGAAAGACTTCATAAAAAGACTATAGAAGCTGGTGAGGATGCAAGCGTCGGGAACATAATTAACAAATTTACAGCTGATAGGTACTCTCGTCTTTGGGTATTTTGCCCCAGCAACGAAATCTATAAAGAATTAGAGGCGATACCAAGATCAAACATAACCTATGTTGATAGTCAGGGGGATGTATATCAAGGGTTAAGCAACCTGGACTTTAACAAGCTTCTTCAGGAGTTGGGTAAGACTCTGGTAGTAAGTGCCAGCGAGATTGTGAGGGCCTAGGAGGGGAAAATGCCAAAGAATTATGAATCAGGAGAGCTGATTAAGGGAAATGTCGGTTCTTATAAGATTAACAGACTTCTAAACCAAGGAAACTATGCAAACTCTTATGAGGCTGCTGAAGCTGTTAGAGGATTTAAGGTTTTTTTGAAGCAATACATTGATCCAACTCCAGCTTGCGGAGAGGAATATACAAACTTTGTTCAGCATCAGGAAAGAGTAAAAGAAAAGCTTGATACCATCGATATAGTCGAAAAAAATTATGAGTATTTCGAATTTGACAATTGCTATTTTCAGGCCAAAGAATTTATGGAAGGAAAGAACCTCAGTTCTTTTCTTAACGATGTGGCAAACCCTCCAACGGATGAAGAAAGGTTCTTAATTGCTACCGTTGTTATGTATGCTATAAGAAAAATTCACGAAAATGGCTTAGTCCATACGGATTTAAAGCCAGAGCAGATTTATTTGAGGGAAAATCCAGCGATCCGGTTAAGATATGAGATAAAAATAGTTGATTTTGATTTTTGCAGGTTACCAGGCTTGTCAGAACCACTTCATATAGCTGGAACTCCTTTTTATAAATCTCCTGAACACATAAGGGGTGAAACTCCTGATTTTAAATCAGACGTCTTTACCTGTGGGATAATTCTGTATCAAATCCTGGGCGGTACAGAGCCACATGAAGGAAGCGATGAGCCTGATTACAATGAAAACGTACTAAAATATAGAGTCGCCAAAAGGCTGAAAGAACTAAATCCCCTGGTTTCAGATGAGTTATCAGAACTGGTTTTTAAAATGCTTGATCCTGCTGCTGACCATAGGCCTGAAGCTCGTGATGTTCATGAAATACTACTGAGAGAATTGGCAAGAATAAGATCAGTGAAAGCTGCAACCATCAGTCCGGGCGAAGCCACAACATCGCCTGTTACAGCAGCGGTACCGAGAACTCCAGTAAGAGTTGAGTTCTATCATCCAGCAGTTAGATATCCTGTCTCTGCTCATAAAACGATGATATTGGGAAGAGATAACTTTAGAGCTTATGGAGAAGGTTATAGATATTTGAGCCCACAGCAATTTCAAATTATCAAGACTGATGCCGGGTGGAAAATAAAAGGACTGGCAGCAACAAATCCCACGTTTTATAATGGAGCAGACTGCACGGACATAGAAATGGATATCGCTGACAACGCTTCAGTAAAAGTTGGTAATTTTGAATTAAAAACAAAGTTAGTTTACGAATAATGAGTATATTTAAATGCAAGGCTTGCAACCGACTTGTTGAGGAGAAGGTAGAGATTTGTCCTGATTGTGGCTCAAGAGATATCGTCCGGCTGTTTTTCAGGATTGCTTTTAACTATCCCGGAGTTAAGTTCCCTTTTTCTGCTCATAAAACGATGATTGTCGGGAGAGACCAATTTCGAAATTATGGCGATGGCTATAAATGTATGTCTCCAGAACAGTTTCAACTAATATTGAGCGACGGAGGTTGGGAAATAAAGGGATTGTCTTCTGCAGTCAATCCGACTTTTTTAAATGGGGAAGATATAACTGACAAAACTGTTAAGATAAAAGAAGGAGATATCGTAAAGATAGGCAATCTTGAAATAACTATTGGTTTTATAGAAGAAGAGCTAAGTAGGGAGTGATCATGCTAAAAACTTATTTAATAGTAACAATTTCGTTATTTCTTCTCTATGTCATAAAAAGACCGCTGATAGACCTGATAAAATTCATCTGTGATAGCTTAATAGGGGATATAATTTTTAAGATAGGCGAATGGATTGAGCCATCTATTTCATCTATAAAGGCAATAAAATCGGATCTTATCAAAAGATTATCTTCTGCGAAGATTGTTGGATCATTGTTTCTTTTTGCTGTTACTATTTTGCTGTGCATATTAAATTACTTTCTTATTTTTTATGGAATGGAATTATTGTTGCCTAATGAAAAAGGTGTGGGATTTATGGGAATGTCCCCAGCAGCATTGGCTTCTGTTATCTTAATGCTGGCAGAGGTCACTTTAGGCTTTCTATTTTTTGAATCTCTTGGTATGACGACCTTGCTTAAATTGCACAAAACTACGAAACGGCTGCGCAATGTTTTATTAGGTGGCTTTATCTTTCTTTTCATTTTGCTGGTAGCAGTAGAAATTGGGATAGCAATGCAAAGGATTTATGAGTTTGGTGATTCAGCGATGGCCACCAGTTCTAAATTAGAAAGTTTAATGCGGGGGTTGCCTTATGGTGTTACAGGTTTAATGACCTTTGTCATTCCATTGCTCAATGCTGTTTCAGCTTATAGCCTGGGTGACATATTGCCTTTAGCTGGAGCGCTTATTTGTACCATATTTATTATGTTGCTTAGTCTTCTAAACATAATCCACAAACGATTACATTATTTGATAACTCATATTGACGATATGCTTGAGAAGACAATTTATGTTTTAACCTGGCCGGTAGAACTTATCGTTAATGGAATCCTGTATTTACTGGCAAAAGTTGGGTGGTTGAAAAAGACAATTCCTGTCTTCCTTCTTGTGCTATCAAGTTTGTTCTTAGGTATTTCTTGCTCCAAAACACAAACGCCCCAGGAGGAATCTCCAGAATTAGTTGCTATTTTGATTGACAACTCAGGTTCATTTGATAGCTATTTGGAGAAATCTTTAGAGCATAGTATAAAATATCTGGATTCATTAAAAGGAGGCGATGTTATTGCTATCTTCCCAATTGATGCAGAAAGCTTAAGTAGAAAAGAGCCTCCAATTTATTTCGCTGTACCTGTACCTAACACCACTTTTGGATCTCGAGAATATCGTAGGCAGGTCAAAGAGATGAAAGAAGAGGTGATAAAAAAAATATCAGATATAAAATTGAAACGCCGTTCTTCCTATACCGATATTGCCGGTGCAATAAGCCGAGTTTCAGGTTTCCTGAGCTCTGAACGATTTTTAAACTATAATAGATATTTGCTTATCTATTCAGACATGCAGGATACCAAAGGACGCGATCTGTTGAAAGGCACTCAATTAAAGGGAGTGAGTGTAAAAATATTATATACTGATCTGACAGAAAAAACACAGAAAGGAATTGATGATTGGAAAAAGAAGCTCTTAGAGCTGGGGGCAAAAGAAGTTAAAATATATACACCTGATGAATGTGAAACGCAAACTGATTTTAGTTTAAAAAGACCGGTCGAGGAATAATAAGATGAAGTGTCCGGCTTGTGGTGCTGTGGTTTCGCGTGCAGGAATCAACTGCCCTGACTGCGGTGTTTTTATTAGAGATCCATATCAAATAACCTTTCAAGAAATATTCAATCCTCGTAACTATTTAGCAGAAAAAGAATTCGTGGCGATATTGATATTTTTGGGGCTTTTAATCTTAACTCTCTTCTTTTGATCGGGCATGAGATTCTGATATTCAGGTTCAAATTATTTTTCTATTGATCTGGCATAAGCCTGAGAGATTAAGGGGAATTCTTTTATCAGAGCCGGATTATCTTTCATTAAATCAAGGATCCGACGACGGAGAGCAAATCGATCATTTAAACCGAGTAGTTTCCAGGCCTCAGTCTTTTTCCCACCGGTCCGCCTTAAGGCCTCTTCTATAAGCTTGAGCTCTGCTCTGGCCAGTTCTTGTTTTAAATTGATGCTAGCAGATGTTGCCTCTTCTTGAAGATTAATCTTATCTTCGTTGCTACCTTGCAATTTCTCGGAGGGTATTTCGCTGCCTGGCTTTGCCCTGGAAATAATCTCTGGTGGCAAATCTTCAACTTCTATGATTTTATGATCCCTGAAATTAGCATAGATTATGGCTCGCTCCAAAGCTGCTCGCAGTTCCCTGACATTTCCGGGCCAGTCATATGCTTTCAATATTTGTAAAGCCTCCTGATCTATCATATTAATCCTTGTTCTTCCCTGTCTCTTCAGCAAATCAAGTAAGTAATTGACCAGAAGCGGGATATCTTCTCGTTTTTCTCGTAATCGTGGCAAAAAAATCTGAAAGCTTTTAAGCCGGAAATAAAGGTCTTCTCTAAATCTGCCCTCTGCTACTGCCTGCTCAAGATTCTTATTGGTAGCAGAGAGAATCTGGACATCCAGTTCGATCTCGTTGGATGAACCCAGGCGGGAAAAAGTTTTATTTTCAAGAAAACGCAAGAGCTTTATCTGGACCTCAGCTGGTAGATCGCCGATTTCGTCCAGAAAGATGATGCCACCCTTTGCTTTTTCCAAAAAACCAATTCTTCTTGTCCTGGCATCGGTAAAAGCACCAGGTTCATGCCCGAAGAGCGCATCTTCCACTAAATTTGGGCTAAATGAAGCAAGGTGAACAGGAACAAAAGGCTTGTTGCTTCTCCAGCTCAGGCGATGGATTGTCCTTGCCACCAATTCTTTTCCAGTTCCAGTCTCTCCTCGAATTAAAACAGTGACATGACCATCTTGAGCCACCATCTGAATTGATTTCATGACTTCTTGCATCTGAAGTGAATTGCCAATAATCTCTGTCGGTTCCAGCTGATGAAGATTTTCTTCAAGTTGCCGGGCCTGCCTGATAAGGTCTGATTTTTCCAGAGCCTTTTGCAACCGTTGCCTCAGTTCCTTCAAATCGACCGGTTTCTTTATAAAGTCAGTTGCACCAGATTTCATGCATTCCACAGCAGTATTGATATCACCATAAGCACTGATCATAATTATCGGGATATCAGGTCTTGACTTAATAAATTCGGCGAGGAGATCCAGCCCTTCTCGATTCTGGTCGTTATCTGGATCGAGCCAGATGTCAAGCAGAATACAATCGGGATTGTAGAGAAAAAGCTTTCTGGCGTTGTCGGCGGTCGTCGCCTTTAGAATTTCATAATCTGAACGCAGAACCCTCTCCAGGGCAGATAGAAAGCTGTTATCGTCGTCCACAATAAGAATTGTTGACCTTGAAGTTTTATCATTCATGTGACTTATTTCTCACTTTAGGCCTTAAGATTAAATAAAAATGTGACTTATCTCTCACATAATAGTTTTCAGCCAGGCGCTTGTCAAATATTTTTCTATTTAACCCAGAATTATTTTCTCCACGCGGCGTTCTATAATATAGGTCCATTTATGGCCTTAAGTCCCCATAAGTTTAAAAGTTACTCTTATAAGGCAAGAGAAAGCCTTTTTATTATCCTTGAATTTCTGGCATGTTCTGGATGGTATGACCCCAAAAAACAATTTTATTTTTTCTTTTTATCGATATAATAATTTTCTGGCACGCATTTTGCTAAATAAAGGGGGAGTAGCTCCCCGGGAGTAACCTATGAAAATATTGATTGTGGATGATGTCAGAGAATATGTGGATTCCCTGGCCAGAGCTCTCGCGCCTGATTTTGAAATAGTTAAAGCTAACAGTCTGGAAGAAGCCAAAGCAAAAATGGATGAGACAATTGACCTGGTACTGGCCGATGTTAGACTCTCGGAAGAGGACTTTTCAAACCGGGATGGAATCCTTTTACTTGGCTGGGTAAAAGAAAAATTCCCTCAGGTTCCAGTTATTATGGTCAGTGCTTACCGCGACTTTGATTCGGCGGTTGATGCGCTAAATCTTGGGGCAGCCTATTATCTAAAGAAGCCAATTAATTTACGAGAGCTTAGAGAACTTGTCAAGACGACGCTGGAAGGGAGACAGAGTAAATAATGCTATTGCAGTTACTGGCTAACGGATTCATTACCGGCTGCGAATATGCCCTGGTAGCTCTGGGCTTCGCGTTGATCTACAACACCATTCGTGTTTTTCATTTCGCTCATGGTGCTCTTTACACTTTTGCCGTCTATCTATTTTACTCATTGTTTGTCGGCCTGAAACTTCCGGTCTGGTTAGCTGCCCTCGTGGCTGTAGGAGCTGCTGTAGTAGCCGGTCCGCTCATCGACGAACTGATTTATGCTCCACTTAACAAGCGAAGTGCTTCTTCCTTAATCCAGATGCTTAGTTCCCTTGGTATTTATATTGTCATCGTAAATCTTATTGCCATGTTTTACGGAAATGAGACCAAGGTTTTGCTCCCAGGCATTCAACCTACCTTTAAGCTGGGCGGCATCATTCTGACCAGAATCCAGGTCATTATTCTTATTGCCTTCATCATAATATTTTTTCTACTCCATTTCCTGCTCAAGAACTCCAACCTCGGGGTTCTTATCCGGGCCATGCGTGATAATCCTCAACTGGTCTCTGTTATGGGCATAAACCCGAGGCCTATTCGCTGGTCAGTAATGGCTATTGGGACCGGGTTGGCTGGGGCTGCTGCGATATTGAGCGGCCTCGACGTAGGTATTGATCCCAATATTGGCATGACTGCTTTCTTGAATGGGGCAGTGGCGGTCATAATTGGAGGCATTGGCAGGTTTGAAACGGCAGCCTTTGGTGGTTTAATGCTCGGTCTTATCCAGAGCCTGGTTATCTGGCAAGCCTCAGCGCGCTGGCAGGATATGATCACTTTTTTGATCCTGGTGCTTTTCCTGTTATTTAAGCCTGAAGGAATATTTGGCGTGAGACGAAGAGTAGAGGAGTCGTCCTTATGAATTATTTGCTTCATATACTTATTCTTATCAGCATCTACTCGATCCTTTCGCTTTCGCTGAACCTGCTTGTTGGATATGCCGGGCTAATTTCATTCTGCCACGCCGCTTTTTATGGCGCTGGTGCTTATATCTCTACGCTCCTCATGATGAAAGCTGGTTTTGGTTTCATCCCAGCTTTTATTATTGCCATTGTTGGTTCAATCTTAATAAGCTTTCTTGTTTCATTGCCTTCGTTAAGACTTAGGGGTGACTATTTTGTGCTGGCCACGCTCGGCTTTCAAATCATATTCTTCAGCCTTCTTTACAACTGGGTTAGCCTGACCAGAGGTCCATATGGCATTCCCGGCATTCCGCAACCGACGTTTCTGGGCCTGCAGATAGACTCGATGGGTAGCTATTTCGTTTTCTCGGCGGTGCTGGCTCTTCTCTGTGGGTTGTTTGTTTATCTGGTTGGCCATTCCCCGTTTGGCCGCATCTTAAAAGCTATCAGAGAGGATGAGGTTTATACGGCCGCTCTGGGCAAGAATGTGATGCTTTATAAGGTAAAAGCTTTTGCTCTGGCGGCGGGACTGGCTGCTGTTTCCGGAGTGCTTTTTGCTGGTTATATGCGCTACATTGATCCAACCAGCTTTACCATGAATGAATCTCTTTTTATTATCTCCATCATAATTATTGGTGGTACGGGAAATCAGGCTGGTCCGCTTATCGGCACAGTGCTGATGATTCTTCTCCCGGAAATATTGCGATTTCTCAGGATTCCGGATGCCATCGCCGCCAACATGAGAGAGATTATTTATGGCCTGCTGATTATTCTTATTATGCGCTACCGCCCTCAGGGCATTAAAGGGGAGTTTAAATTTCAATGAGCATTCTGGAAATAAGAGATTTGACCAAAACTTTTGATGGGATCAAAGCTGTTGACGGCTTTTCGGCCGGCTTTGAAGAAGGCCAGATAACTGCCCTGGTCGGTCCGAATGGCGCCGGTAAGACAACACTCTTCAACCTGATTAATGGGTTTATTAAGCCAGATTCGGGCGAAATTTTATTCAAAGGGAAAAACATTGTTGGCTTGAGTCCTTATCGTATCGCCAGGCTCGGTATTGGAAGAATATTTCAGGACGTGAGAATATTTAATAGATTGTCAGCGCTGGATAATGTCCTATGCGCTTTTAATGACCTTAAAGGTGAGGGCGTATTTTATTCAGTTTTTTTAAGATGGAAAATGGAGGCAGAAGAGAGATACTATACCCAAAAAGCGCTGGAGCTTTTGAAATTCGTTGGACTGGAAGATAAAGCCAGTGAGTTGGCTGAAAACCTTTCTTATGGACAGCAAAAACTTTTATCAATTGCGAGGCTTCTGGCCTGTGGAGCAGACGTACTTTTACTGGATGAACCTACTGCCGGGGTCAATCCTCAGATGGTGGGGAAGCTACTTGAACTAATAAAGGATCTGGCTAAATCAGGGAAGACGCTTATTATCATCGAGCATAATATGAATGTCGTCGTGGAAGTGGCAAATTGGGTATACTTTATGGATGAAGGGCAGATTACTTCATTTGGCTTGCCGGCAGATGTTCTGGGAGATCCAGAAGTAAGGAAGGCCTATATTGGGATTTAAAGTGGATTTTAGGATGAATCATGAAAAAGGATACTTTTTAGGAATTTAGGCTGATGACTGAGCTTAAAGTAGAAAATATTTATGCTGGGTACGGCAAGAAAGAAATTCTTCGGGGAATTTCCTTTGATATTAAGCAGGGGGAAATTGTGGCGTTAATTGGGCCGAACGGAGCTGGAAAATCGACGCTGCTAAAGGTAATTGCTGGCCTGCTTAAGCCCTGGAGAGGCAAGGTATGGCTGGACGGGAAAGATATAACCTCGCTTCCGCCTTATGAAATAAATCGGCTTGGAATCGGTTATTTCCTCCAGGGGGGAAAAGTATTTCCGTCTTTATCAGTTAGAGAAAACCTGGAAGTCGGGTCGCTGGGGTTAAGCCAGGAAGAAAAAGAAAAAAGAGTTGAAGAAGTTTTAAAAATATTTGATAATTTAAAAGGACTCTTGGATAGAAGAGTTGGGCTTATTTCAGGAGGCGAGCGTCAGGCGCTGGCATTGGCCATGATTCTAATTAAGAAGCCTCAGGTTTTGTTACTTGATGAGCCATCTGCCGGCCTTTCCCCTCGAATCACGATCGAGATTTTATTTAGGCTGAGTAAAATTAATAAAACAGAAAATATTAGCATACTTTTAGTGGAACAAAATTTAAAAAATGCTCTAAGTATGGGAAACAGATTTTTAATTATGTCTAATGGACTGATTCAATGGGAAACTGAAGATGGAGGAAACTTATTTACAAACAAAAATATCGAAACAATTTTTTTAGGTAGCAATAAGAAAGGTGTAAATTAAAATGCGTAAAGAATCAAAAAGTTTTATCTTATTCTTACTGTTATTTTTATTCATTTGTCAATCTTGCGAGAACAATAGAAATGAAGTTACGATCGGTTGTATACTGCCTCTGACTGGCATTGCTGCAGAATTTGGTGTAGACAATAAAAATGGCATCACTTTGGGGCTAAATGATTTAAATGAAATGAGGTTTCTCGAAAATGAGACTTTCAATGCAATATTTGAAGACAGTAAGAATGATCCAAAAGTAGCTGCTTCAGCTTTTCATCGGCTTTTGATGCAGCACGGGATTGCAGCTTATTTTATTTCTATGAGTGGCATCTCTATGGCCCTAAAACCTCTTATAGAAGAAAACGAGATACCCGCCCTCTGTGTGGCATCTGCTACCGGTCTTACCCAAGATTCCAATTATATCTTTAGACTTTTACCTACTGTCGACTATCAAGCAGAACAATTAGCAAATTCAATCGCATCTATTCCTGAGATAAGAAATAAAAATGGGAGCTTGTTGATTATTAATGATGATTTTGGCAACTCATTTCAACAAGCTTTTATAATTACAGCATCTACCTTAGGCCTTCCTCCTTCTTATGTCTCCCAGTTTGACAAAAATAGTTACAATTTTAGAGAAATTATAGCGAAATCAATGGAAAAAAGACCGTTTTACTTTGTAATTGCCGGATATGGGAGCTCTCTTGGTACATTAATAAAGCAACTAAGAGAGTTTGGCTTTAATGGCCCAATATACGGAACACCAGAAATGGCCTACCCAGAAGTTCTAAAAATCGTGGGCAGGGATTTGGGCGAAGCCTACGTAATTGATTTTAAAATTGATTATGATGATACTAGCGTTAAGAAATTTATAAATGAGTATAAGAATAAATTCCAGAGCGAACCGTCAATGGATTCTTTTATAGGGTATGATGGGACCTTGATTTTTGCTCATGCTTATAAAACATACAAGTCTTTGAAGCTTAAAAGCCTAAGAGATGGATTATTATATGTTAAGGACCTAAAAGGATTAACAGGAAAACTTTCGGTTAGGGAAGATGGTAACGTAGAATTCTCTCTTTATGTAAAAAAACTAGATAATTTTAAGGCAGCAAAATGAAATGTGAGTTTAACTGGCCTGAAAACATCAACATACAATATAGAGATTTGATAAAGTATTATGATTTGATAAAAACGTATGGCTTTAGTATAGACCCACTTAGTTATGATTTTGTTTATTCTCATATTCCTGTCGGGCGACTCTATAAGGCAAATGATAAATTGTTGCCCGGAAAAATATTTAAAGAGTTCAAAGAAGAGTCCACGTTTTATATTCATATACCATTTTGCCAAAGGCGTTGTGCATATTGCTATTTTGTAAAAGAGCCATTTAGTGATTCGGATGCTCTAAAGGAGTATTTGGATTATCTGAAAAAAGAAGTTGATATTGTTAAGCAACTTATTAAAAAAGACAATATAAAGTCGATTTATATAGGTGGCGGCTCACCTTCTATACTAAATGAAAAACAGATTGAATTTCTCTTTAATAATATTATAGCACCAATAAAAACCGATGGTATTGAAATAGCTGTCGAATTACATCCCGAAAACACAACCAAGGAGAAGCTTAAAACCTTAAAAGAAAATGGAGTAACTAGAGTAAGTCTTGGCGTTCAGACATTTGATGACACAATACTCAGTAGAATGAATAGATGTAACGGGAACTTAAAAGAAGTAATAGAATTAGTAAAAAGCCAGTTTGATAATTGGAATGTAGATATGATTTATGGTTTGCCTGGTCAGACCCCCTGTATAATAGAAAAGGATATAGAAAAAATACTTCAATATGATCCTCCGTCTTTAACTTGGTATCAATTATGGTATGCCCCAAGAAAAAAGGACCATCAAATTTTAATGAGCAAATTCCCCAGAGAAGCATTCATGAGTAGAGAAGAGATAATAAAAACAAGACTATTAATTGATACCAAAATGCGAGAGAAAGATTATAAAAATTATAGCGGTGAATGGTACGTAAAAAACAATAATAACTACACAACTTACGAACGGTTTAAAATTGAAGCAAAAGGAAACATTGGGATCGGACTGGGTATATATCAGTACTATGGTGATTATATATTTGAAAATACAGAAGATCTTAATGAATATAAATATTGGTTAGATCAAAACATATTGCCTATCAAATGGTATAGACGGATGAGTCCTGCCGAAAAGACTATAAGAAAAATCTGCATGAATATAAAGGGATTAGATGAAGCTGGAAGTATAAATGAAGAGGATCTGGGTGTATTAAAAACTGGATTTCAAGATTATAAGATTGAAAAATTTCTAGAAAAAATAAATATTCTTATAGATAAAAAACTTCTCATTTCTGATAATAATTGCCAATATAAATTAAACCCAAATGTCTCTATATTACGCGATTATATAATTAAGTTTCTCTTAAAGGACTCGGGCTGGTATATAGAAAGAGAAGGTTTTGGAGAATCATTAAACAAAATTGACCTTGATAGGGCAATAGAATCTTTTGTGCGTTATGCAAAAGCAAATTTTAGGCAAGATGTCCGCTGGTCGCTCTCGCTTTTTTTTGGTATTTTTGATGATACTCGAAATAAGTTTGACCTCTTTTTCTCAAAAAACTATAAAAATATAGACAGAGACAGACCGGAAATAGCTCAATATAGAGAGCCGAATGAAAATGATTTTTCTTTTTTAAAAGCATTTTATTTGCCCCCTTCTTATATAAGCGGCCCTGTTTGTATAGTCTGTAGGCATAACGGCAATAATATAAGTCTAGATGTACCATTTATAAAAGTCGAAAATGAATTTAAAGCTGATGATATTAACCAATTTTTGAAGTCTGTCCTTATTTTTGAAGATGTTGATAATAAAAGTTTAAATTATGTTGACAATTACTATTTATCCTACCTTCCTAATGCTTTAGCATTGGAAACAAATGAAACGTTTTTTGTTTTTCATATTCCCTTTTTTGAAGCTTTGGGTATCGGAGGAATTGAACTCGCTATAAATAAGAATTTATCGAGAGACCAGTTAAATAACATGCGCGATCTCCTTATTCCATATTTCGCTGACAGACTGTCTTTAGAAATAAATAGATATTCAAACCATGTCTATAGATTACATGCTCTAAAGAACGCTTTAGCATCGATAATGGCTCGAAACATGTCACATAACATTGATAGCCATGTAAGTCCCAGAGCAAGATTAGACCAAGTCAGAGCAAGATTAACAGAGCTAGACGGTTGCCGCAATGATATAGAAGTGTTAGAGACCCTAAAGAATAGGTTAGACGAATATAGGCAGAAACGCTCAGACTTTTTAGCTGAAATAACTTCTGACCCGCTTTTAACAACTAAGTCTGTTTGGTTCTATAAGGATATTATCATCCCACTAATACAGAACACTCTGTTTATGGACAATATCGCGAAAAATGAAGGTATATGTTACGGGAATAAGAACAAGAATGAGAAAAAGTTTCATAATGCCCTTACTATAAATGTTAGAATCAAAGGCAAAGTTATGTCGGTGAATTTCAAATCAACCAATAAAACGGTGAAGTATCCCGATAAGGGCTACCCATATGACAACTTCCTTGACGAAGATTTGATAAGTTTTTATACCTTAGGCGATCCTGATTCGGATGTTGAGATAGAGGTACCTGGCCCTGTTGGAGAGCATGCTTTTTATGGACTCTTAGAGAATTTCATTAGGAATAGTGCTAAACACAATCAATTGGAATTATCAGGATCAGAAGATAAAGTACTTAAAGTTGATATTGAGATTACTGATCCAAATGACGAAGCAGAGACGGATAAGTTTTATTTAATTAAAATTAGCGACAATATTTCTTTTCCATGCAAGGCAGTAAGCCTAAAGATAGATGGGAAGGAATACAACACTTTAATTGATATAATAAGGGCTTACATCAAGACACCTATAATTGATGGTTCAGGCAAAAAGAGAGACCTCGCTTATGGACTCAGCGAAATGAAAATAGATGCCACATTATTAAGAGGTTCTGTTGACTTCATGAACATGGAGAATTTCTTAGATGTGCGAGCTGAAGACAACAAGCTGGTTTATGAATTTAAATTGATGAAGCCAAAGAAATTGTGTCTTGTTATGAGCCTTGATATGAACGATAAAAAAGAAAGGATAGCCAATCTAAAAAAGCATGGAATATGGGTATTTAACAGTATCGATGAAGTTGACAATCTATTTGCTTTCACTGATTCACATGAAGACCTTAACTCAGTATCGGCATTTAAGTTTGTGCTTATTGATTGTTCGAATTTAAATATAAGCAGTAACCTTATCCAACTTATCCATAATTTCCCTTTTAGAGTCATCTTATTGAATTATTATGGAAATGATAAACTTTTATCAAATGCTTCGAGAGTGTTTGTGTTAAACAACTCAGAGAACATTGACGAATTAAAAAAGATGATTAGCGGGGAAAATACAGAAAATAACAATATTGGAGAGAAAATTATGGAATGGGTTTGGGCAAATTGGTTAACCAGATGGAAATTTGGAAATGCTGGCCATAAAGTTTTAGAACTTTATCTGGAACAGAATTTAAACGAAAGCCCTACAAAAGAATGGATAGATAGTGCTACTTGTTTTAATAAAAAGAATAACGATTATAAACTTAGCCTAAGAGTCTGGGGAAAAGATAATGATGAGACTATCACCTGTCCTGGAAATACGCCTGAAAATAAAACTATTTTTAATGGCAATAATACTCTCCATATTTATTATGATAGGCACGGAGCCATATTTCAAGGCATTGATAGGCAATTTTCATTTGGTAGCGATTCATATAATCTTCTTGACAAGCTAAATAAGGATTTTTCTTTGATCTTTGCAGCGAATCCTTTGAAACAAAAAACCTTAATATATGAATTAATTGAGAGCGGCTTGCTAAGGATCCTTATAATAGATGAAAGGTTGGCGGAAAGATCTGTTGAGCAAGTGAATGACACCGATGCGAATCTTTTGCATAACAAAGTTTATCAAGGCAATAAAGTTCCAAGATTGTGGCATATTGCAAGTGCAGCCAATATATATATTTGTACGCACTTTGGATGCAATGAAACAAATATTAGTCCCTTGCATGCAAATTCTTATGAAAGAGAAATCAGAAAAACTCAAGATAGCATAGCACCAGTACCAAAATTGACATTCAAATATAACAATGGTAAGGTTAATGTTTCATATCAGATTCAGGAAGATAATGGTAATAGTACCGAGCTAAAAAACATAGATATGCTCGTAATTCATCAAGGCATAACTGACAAGAGGTTAAATGGGGTTAGCGCAGATAAATTTTTTGATAATATTTCTAGTTTTATTCCTTGGGTTATTATAGAATCCGGCCGTGGGATACCACCAAATCTGCCCAAGTATATAAAGTTCTTACCATATTCAATCATTGACGACCTTATTTCTAACAAAAGGATTGCCAAGTATCGGCTGAGCCAATTAGTAATGTCCTTATCAAAGCAAAAAGGCTGAGAATTATGGGAAAAACAATTTTTATTGTTTTTACAAGGATGCACGCAGGAAAAAGTTCAGATGATGATGAGTTTGTTAAATACTTTAACCAGCCTCCTGATAGAGAATTCACATGGGTTAATTGCGATGACTTCTCTGTCCTGTTGATTCATGGATGTATAGAAGAATTCTCCGGAAATGAAAGACAAATAATAAATAAGATGCGAGAAAAGCTAAATAAGATTTTATCAGGGATCGAACTTAAATGGTTTGAACAGATAATTATTCTTTATCATCATCCAAATATCACCTTTTCTGAAAACGAGTTTTTAATAGATAAAAAGGAAATAAAGCAAAGCTTTTCATCAATGACAAATTATATTGAAGGAGCACTAGGAAAAATTAGTTGCATTGGTGAGGATTTAAAGAAAAGGTTTATTGGCCTTATCCCACAATTAAAGCTTCAAAAAATAGCTATTATAAAACACCGGTTAATGCATTTATTTCTTCCCATAGATCTTGATATACAAGGTTTGATAGACATTGGCTTTAGTAAAGAATATATCTCAGAAGTTATTAAAACATACAAAGAAATTACGGATCCTTTTGAAGAAGCTAGAAAAATAATTTATAAAAATATGCTCAGTACTCAGGACGAATCACTAGAATCTGTTATTAAAAACGATCTAAGTAAAAAAGGAGTTGAAGCCGCATGGAATAATATAAAAGATAAACTGCCAGAAAGGAAAGGTGGGGATTTTTGGAGAATAGAAGAATTTTGTCAAAAAATAAGATCAGGTGACTTAGATAAATCAGAAATCTTTAAAATTAATGCAGAGAACTTTCATAATTGGTATTTAGACTTTGAAAAAGTCATTAATGAATTAGAGAGAGCGCTTCGCTCTGAAAGGGAGTAATGGAGTTTTGATAAATGAAATGTGAGCTACTAACAAGATTAAGGTTTCTATCAATGTGTTGTATTTTAGTTACGTGTTCATAGGGGGTTATGAGTCATAAAGGAATTTTAAAAGTTCTTCTTATTCTTCAAAGGGTGGAGGAACTAGAAGCTCTGGGAATATATTTAAATAGCCGCTCTATGAAAAAACAAAAAATTAATAGAAAATTAATTTCGGACCATAGGAATTTATCTGCTGAATTTGCCAGCCCAGTATCTGAGCGGCACTTGGCAATTATGGTCCTATGTGGAAACCTTTCTAGGAATGGCGATTTAGATTTTTCTTATCACGGGTTTGATTTGGCCGACTATTTATGGGAGGAAGGCATAAAGTCTCTATTATTCTATTCCTATTGCGAGTATAAGATTAGTTCCAGACATAAACTTTCAAATGAAGAAGATTTCCCTGGAATTATTAACAACATTCTAGATGATAATGTTTTTCTTACTACTGAATATATAAAGAGGAAAGATAAAGCTTTTTAAACAAAAAGCATAGGAGGGGATTAGATATTTGGGACCTGCTTATGGAAAGCAAATTAAATAACCCAGCGAAGGATAGAGCAGATATCATAAATCGGGCTATAATAGGACACGAATTAACTATGTTGGAGAACAAGACCAATGAAAACAATATTTATTTCATCAATATTGTAAAAATAAGTCAAATGTCTTTGAGATATTATAAGATAACATTATGACTACAATATTTGCATTATCGGATGATGGCACTTTTATAGATAGCTTAAAAAGATATTTTCGATATTGCCTTAAGTATGAGGGTATAAACATTATACCTTTTACATATGGTAAAGATAAAGATCCGGTTTACATCTACAATAACATCTCCCAAAGGCTTGACTCTTTCATCAACAAAGACTTTGCTCTGCTCTTGGACTCAATTGCCTTTGTTGATTTTTTAGATGATGAATGGATTGGTAATGATTTGTCTGAATTAAATCCCATTATCTCACCAGGTAAATATGCAAGCGTAGCCAGTATGCTACTTTTAAGTTTTCCCGAGGTGCATTGGGTATTTTTCACGCCTTATAAATCACAAATATGCTCAAATAAGCAAATGGATGAATTATTTACCGAAGCTCACTTGATTAAATCTATCAACTCGATTGAAAATATTATCAAAATCCATAGCGAGCAATACACCCCTTTATTTGATCCAACTGGCTTTAGAACGTTAATCAAAGACAATATCGGAAGGGCTTTAAAAAAGAAAAGAGAGCATTATCTTACTTTTAGAGCGAACAAATTTGCAGCTGCAATCGACGAGGAAGAAGCATATGTCTATTTACATTCCTATTTAGCTTACAAGATGGGATACCTCAGCCTCCCTGTCTCAACTCTGGCTATGATGAACAGGCTATTTAGAAATGACAAAGGAAGCATTGCCCCTGCCTCAGATCCTAATGATGCTTCTGAGATAAGACTGGACCTAATTTTTGAAGACATCTTTTTAAATTTTCCTGATAAAGCGCCAGAGACCAGCCTTTCAAATCTTCAAGAAAGAGACAATAAGTTTAGGCTCGCAAACGCTGAGAAAAGGGTTTTCGTCACAGTTGGGCATGAACATTATCCTTATAAAAAACAAAACGAAGCTTATATAAGTTCATTAAAGTCGATTGGGAAGAAGATTAGGATGCTATATAAGCCAAGTGCAGGAATATTCAATATTCTTAAGGATTGTGGGCTTCTCAAGCATGGATATTTCAACCCCAAAAAATACTCACAACGAGAATTACTCACTCCACCCGGAGAAGGAGGTTCTCATAGTGCACCAGGACGTATTTTAGCGATAGCTGATAAACTTATTGACCGTGCAGAAAAAATATTTAACTCAGCTGGCACTGTAAAAGAATCGATTCATGGTGCCATGTTAGCTCTTGAGGCTCAGGAGCTTCTTGGTTATAGAACGCCGACGACCTGCCTCGAGGCTATTGCCTTAAAGCATAAGCTGGAAGTTAAAGCAGAGTGTATGTTTTATGGTGTTGGCTACAATATTGATATGAAAAACAGGTTCAAGGAGATTGAGGCAGAAGTCAAAGCTGTATCCCAATGGTTCCATCCGTCAGTCAGAAAAAGGTCGGTCTTGAATGGCCAACTGGGTATATTGACTGAAATAGTTGAGATATTACGTGAGTATGGTCAGTTTGATGAGGAGATGCAGTGCCTGAAGAGGATAAGAAAACTAAACAGGCAGTTTTATTTTCTCAACCATCCTTTGCTTAGAATTGTTCAACCATTGAGAGCCTACATAGAAACGCTGGTTAGCTCGTTTCCCTTGTTCATTGGGGCATTGGTTTTCTGGCCTGTATTTTATGGGTTGTTGAACTGGGTGTGTCGAGCTGAATATGAAACCGGGAGCGACGCAGTAAAAACTGTTGGATGGTACATCGCTAATGCCTTCTATAGTTTCTTTGGCTTACAGCCCAGTTTTGGTCCCTCAAGTACATCTGCACATATAATCTCACTGCTCATTGTCATAACAGGCTTTTTACATCTTGGAATTTTCATCTCTTATTTATATAGTCTTATCTTTAGAAAATAATTGTATTGGTAAACTAGCTTAAGAAGGAGGGCAAAAATGTCTTTTCCATTGGAGATGTTAATGGCTCTTCTAATATTTTTGTTAATTATTGTGCTCTCTATGTGGCTGGACAAGAGCATTTATCATCTTAATCTTAATAAGAATGGCCAACAAGAAAAGAATAAAGGGCCAAATCCTTATGTACCAAACCTGAAAATTTGGGGCATAGGTCTCATCGTCGGGTTAGTAATTTTTATCAGCCCGATTCTTTATAAGATAATAGAATCATTGTTTATAAAACAACCGGAATATAGGACAGATTTTTGTTTAAGGTGGCCGGCCTGGCCCTATATAGTGCAGATTTTTGGCCTACTATTTATATTTGGGATTTTTGCTCTTATTATTACTGCTATCATCAGAATTGCCAAAGAGGACTGAGCAATTTTATCCTTTATTAATCAGAAAAATATGTCAAGATGCTCGTTTTAGTATAAGAAAATAAGAAAACGGGAGGTGGCGGATGGAGGATGACCTGTTTGAAAATAGAATAATCTTCGTCTCTGGGCCGGTTGATACTGAGCTGGCCAATCATGTTATCAGGGGACTCCTGCTGCTCAATGCCAGGAATAGCCGTGACTATATTGATATTTACATCAATAGCCCTGGCGGTTCGGTCGTCGATGGGCTGGCCATTCTTGATACTATGATGTGCATTGAAGCACCGATCAGAACAGTCTGCCTCGGCCAGGCTACTTCTATGGCGGCCTGGATCCTGGCTGCCGGAACTAAAGGGGAAAGGTATGCCACGCCTAATGCTCGCATCATGCTTCATCAAATTGCAACTGGTATCGAAGGTGATACCGCTCACATCAAATCTTATGTTGACCATCTGAGCAAACTTCAGCAGCTGATGATTGAGCTGATGCATCAGTTTTCCGGGCAGGAAAGAGAGAGAATTGCCAGGGACATCGAGGTTGATTTTTACCTGGGCGCGGCTGAGGCCCGAGAATATGGTCTCATCGACAAAATCCTCGAGCCTAAAAAGAAGTATTAATTGTTCTGGCAGCGAACATTGATGACAACAGGATAAAAAATAAAGATAATTAAAGAGACAAAAAAGTTAATCAAAGGAAGGGCGAGTCGAAATGAGTGTTTATCTAAAGTCTTTAGGCTCGAGAGTCTCGGTTTCAGATTCAGATATCCCAGGGCAAGCAGATCCCAATCAGTCATCAAAGAATGATTTCGCTTTTGCCTTCAGGCTGGAAAGTATCGGCGCAATATTTTGCGACGAATATTACAGCAGTAGAATTGTCTCTGAGCGGCTCAGGAGTCAGATTGACTTCCTTAATTCGCTTTACAGTTCGCAACATAAGTTCGCTTATGAACTCAGGTTTATCAGTGAAAAAGCTTCAGCTCTGGATAAAGAAAAAAGGCTAGAAGTGGCTTTGCTGGCCAGAGTCAGCGGGCCAGAAGCCGATAAAGAAGCCAGGACCTATAGCCAGTTTTTATCCGTTTTGCTGGCCAGCCGGCTTCCTGACTATGACTTCAGGTTGGTCGAAGATGAACAGGAATTCAACCAGATTTATAGCCCTTTTAATTTTAACTTTCTGGCAGAAGTTAGGAAACGTCATCAGCTTATTCCGCTTTCGACCCTGAGCCGCGGGCCATCAGCCGGCCTGCTGCCTCAAACGGCTGGTTCCGCCTCAAGCGAAAGCGTCTATTATGTTTTCCCATTTATTCCACGTGAAAATGATTTTAAGGAACTTATCAGGCTGTTATTTAATCTTAATCAGAATCTGGTGCTGAGCTGCCTGTTGATTCCGACGGTTGTGTCGGAAGCTGAAATTGAGTTTTTAAATGAGCAAATTGTTCGCTGTGAAAAGGCCAGGGCTGATTATTCAAAAAGTAATCAGGCCTATCATCGCCGGGCGGACGCGCTCCTTCTGGCTTATGAAGAGCAGTTAACAAGACTGCAGGATGCGCCTTTTCTCCTGCAGATGGTGCTGGCTTCGGATGAGCCAATCAATTCTGCTCTGGTCGAATCCATTGGGGTAGAGATTACCGAATATCAGAACCCTAATTCCAGTTGCTTTTATTGCGGTGGCTATGATGTTGTTTTTCCAGAAAGCGAGGAGGATCAGAATAGAGCGGTAGCTGTGCTCGATCGCTTGGACTTCAGCCCGTGGGGACAAGCGGCTGAGTTTGGCCGCTGGCGTTTTCTGGTCGAGGCCAGAGAAGCAAATTGCGCCTTTAAATTGCCAGTAGCTATAAACCACGAGCTTCTCGGTTTGAAAATTACCTATGTGAAACCATTGCCACTTCCTAAGGAAGTTAAAGCTTTAATCAATCAGCACGTCAGAAAGACCAGAGTTGGTCTTCATTACTGGGCCGGTGTGGAGTCTCCAGTATTTATTTCTCAAGCCGATCGGATGAGACACGTCTATACGGTTGGACAGACCGGGACAGGGAAGACCACGTTGCTTAAAAAGATGGTGGTCGATGACCTGGAACAGGGAAACGGCTTGATCTTAATTGATCCTCATGGTGATTTATTTAATGAAGTCCTGGGGCTCGTGCCTCAGGAGCGGATTGTTGATACAGTTGTTCTGGATCCGGTTGATATAGATTATCCGGTTGGTTTGAACCTTCTTGAATGGCATAGCCGGGAAGAAAAATATTTTTTAGTTAAAGAGCTTCAAGAAATAATCAGGCGTATGATGGAGGATGAATATGGTTCTTTTGCGTCTGAGATGACCGGTCCAGTATTTTATCACTATATGGAGATGGGACTTCTACTGGTCATGGATGATCGGGAGCGAAGAGCAACCATCTATGATTTCTGTGAACTGTTTCGCAGCAAGGACAAATGGAAAGACTGGGTACGTGATAAATATGATGATGAAAATGTTGAGGCCTGGGTTAATCATCAACTTCCTTACGTAGATATAACCAGGCAAAGTGATGGCGGAACGAGCATAGGAGAGTATATTTACAGTAAGTTTAAAGATTTCATCATTGATCCGAAGCTCAGAAAGATTTTTGACCAGAAAAAGTCGACTATAGACTTTAAGGATATTATGGACAACGGTAAGGTTCTGCTGGTTAATCTGGCTAAAGGTGAATTATCAGAGAAAAGCTCGAGATTCCTGGGTATGGTGCTGATGGCTAAGATCATGAGTGCGGCTATGGAGAGGATTAAGGAACCAAAAGAAAAAAGACGACCATTTTTTGTCTATGTTGATGAGTTCCAGAACATAGCCACTTCTTCTTTTACCGTGTTGCTCTCGGAAGCCAGAAAATTTGGCATCGGACTGACTCTGGCCAACCAATTTTTAACTCAGATAAGAAATCGGGAGATTGTTCAGGCCATCTTTGGGAATGTTTCCAGCATAATTTCGTTTAGAGTAGGGCTGGCTGATGCCGAGCTGCTTGACGATGTTTTTCTACCCACCATTGACAGAAACAACCTGGTGAATTTACCGAACTGGCAAGCAGCTGTCAGGACGGCGGTTGATGGAAGAATAGTCTCACCCTTTTATATAAAGACTGAGGTCACCGGATCTCCGGATGATATTATCAGAGACCAGGTCAGGCTTTTTACCAGAAAACATTATAGTCGCAAATAAGCATAAAAAGATTTAATGGCTAGAAGGCCTGACAGGAGAGAAAACTCAATGAGTGTGAAGCCCTATATCCTATTTACATCCCCCGAATATGATAAAGAGGACCAATATCTTGATCTTTATTATAAAACATTCCCGACGGTATGGGCCCGATTTGCTATAAAATTAGAACCAGGTAGAGTTTTTCCGGCCTCGGCTATTTCTGAAAGCAGAATAAAGGATAATCTAAAAAGACAAAGTGAACTGATCACGCAACTAAACCAGATAGAGCCCCGACTTTTTACCAGATTAGAATATATCAAGCTACAGAAGGGACATAACCAGATTCAGCCATCTCTTGATATCCTCTTACTGTCAGAAGTTCAAATTGATGTGGAAGATAATAAAAAACCATTGAATCAAAAGCAAAATGCTGATCTGGTTAACGAACTTTATCTTACCTTAGTTGATCTGTTAAACCGATTTCTCCCTGAATATGCCGTCAGACCAGTTGTTTCAGAAAAAGAATATCTCAGGTATTATAGGCCATTTGACATCAAATACCTTGCCAGGATTAAAAGGCGTCAAGCCATTTTAAAAGTTAAGGACTTAAGAGATATTATTGTGGTTAATAAAGCTTCAATAAAGAAAGTGAAATCTATCGCGAAGAAAAAGGGGCCATTCGAACTAGGTGATCTGGCTGACAAAGATTATTTTTACTATATTTTCCCTTTTATCAGTAACAATAAGAGTTTTGAGGAACTGGTCAGTATTTTGTTCAAGGCCAGACAGAATTTAATCTATGAAGCCAGCTTATTCTCCGATGTCTTTGCCCAAAAGAGAATTTATTACCAGCTGCGGAGAATTGCCCTGGAATTAAAAGAAGGTAAAAAGAATAAAATTTATGATCAGGGTTTTTATAAATCCTTAAAAAGTAGCGAGAAGTATTTCAGACATTTGACCTGCCAGGAAGAGCCATCTCTGGATATGACAATATCAGTAAAAAGTGACAGGCCGTTATCTAAATCACTTCTAACAAAAATAGGGCAATGTATAACCAGCCAGCCAGACCAGGATAACCAGCTGGCTGGTGGATTTGATATATTCAGGATCCCAGCTTCCTATATCAGTGATAATATAAATAAGGTTTTAGGCGGAAATGTTTATTATCCTGATGAAACTGAGTCAATATTTATTAGAGTTAGCGACCTGAGAAGCGCTTTCTGGCCAGAGGAGGCGAGTTTGGCCTTTCGTCTTCCACTTTTCAGCCAGGAGTTTATGGATAGCGCCAGAAAAAATGGTTGGAAAGTAAAGGCGGAGGACTGATGGACATTACTGCCTTCGCTTATAGGTCTCAATCAGGTAAGAAAAAATCCCTGCTTTATTTCAGTACGAATTTCAGGCGGTAGAATTTACGCTTGCCGATTTTGAGAATCTGCTCGGGTTTACTCCCGTCAAGCCGGTGCTCCAGGTCATCAATCCGCTGGCCGTCAAGATAAACTCCGCCTTGTCGGATGAGCCGCTTGGCTTCTCCGCGGGAAGGGACAATCCCCAGGTTGACGAGTACATCAACCAGCCCAACTGTGGGAACCGTCGGTCCGGGCTGCTGCCACTCCACCTGGCCTGCCGTCTTTGCCACCTGTTCTGAGCCAGGAGCCTCACCTGAAGCCGATGGTTCAGTCCCACCTCCCGCCTTGAGCTCAATCACTTTCTCTTCCATCTCGCTCGGGAGATCCTTGTGTTTGAAAATGCGGTCAAACTCGTCAGCCGCTTTTCTGGCCAGCTCCTCGCCCCAGAAATCAGCCACAATTATCCTGGCCAGCTGGGCCTTTAGATCTCTCGGGTTAAGCTTGCCTTCTCTCGCCTCTCTCTTCCAGCTTTCAATCTGTTCGGTCTCGACATCGGTTAAAAGCTCATAATAGCGAAACATCAGCTCGTCAGAAATCGACATGAGCTTGCCAAACATCTCTTCGGGAGGTTCGTTGATGCCGACATAATTTCCGAGTGATTTGGACATTTTTTCCACGCCATCGAGCCCCTCAAGAAGCGGCATGGTCAGCACCACCTGCGGTTCCTGACCATATTCCTGCTGGATTTCGCGTCCCACCAGCAGGTTAAATTTCTGGTCAGTTCCACCCAGCTCGACATCAGCCTGAAGTGCTACCGAATCATAAGCCTGCATCAGGGGATAGAGGAGTTCATGGACATAAATCGGCAGTCCGGCTTTAAATCTTTTGGTAAAGTCATCTCTTTCCAGGATTCTGGCCACGGTGTATTTGGAGGTCAGTTTCATAACCTCAAAACTCGTTAGCTCTCCCAGCCAGCGCGAATTAAAATCGATGACGGTTTTTTCCGGATCTAAAATCTTAAAAACCTGTTGCTTGTAGGTTTCGGCATTTTTATTGATTTCTTCACGCGTCATAGCTGGCCTGGTGGCTGAGCGGCCAGTCGGGTCACCGATGAGTCCGGTAAAATCTCCGATGAGAAAAACGACCTCATGCCCCAGCTCCTGGAAATGCTTCATCTTCCGCAAGAGCACAGTGTGCCCGAGGTGGATATCAGGAGCGGTCGGGTCAAAACCGGCTTTGACTCGCAGCGGTTTATTTTCTATTCTGGATCTTTCCAGCTTTTTGATTAGATCCTCTTCCTGGATAATTTCCACAGCTCCTTTTCTCAGAAGCTTCATCTGTTCTTCGACCGGCTTGAACATGGATTTAACCTCGTTTTATCGTCTTGTCTCTCTAATTTGAACTATAAATATGACTTAATCTAGCCGGAATTTCAAGAGTTAACAAATCTTCTCTTCGGCCTGAAGTACTGAGTTTTGATCTAAATTGATATCAAACTTCAAATTATCGCCAACTCCAGTGGGCTGTCTCGCTAGCTATAAAAATCAGTGCTGGCCCTTCTTAACCACTGGTCACACTGGTCTTAACTACTGGCAGGATGCAGGTCCAGGATGAAGAGCCAGCCTGCACGTCGGCCCGGGTGAATGGTTATGCCGCAAATAGGATGTGGGAAATAAAGAACAAAGAATAAAGAGACGCAGGCACTCCACACTGACCGGTAATTAATTATTAATAAAGGTAACCCGAGCTCTGACCGAAGAGCCGCCCGAGCCGTCGGTTGCCGACTCGCTGGCGACCACCGCTAGTCGAGGATGTAGACTTTTCTTCCCCTGACCTCGAGTTTGCCTTCAAAATAAAGACGCACAGCCTCGGGGTAGATTTTATGTTCGAAAATCAGGATGCGGTCAGCCAGTGTTTCTTCAGTATCATCCTGATAGACCGGCACCACGGCTTGAAGAATGATCGGCCCGGCATCGACTTCTTCCGAGACAAAATGAACCGTTGCCCCGGAATAGCGCACGCCATAATCTACCGCCTGTTTCTGGGC
>Ga0116188_1000618_pt1 | contig 34634 bp, 31 predicted proteins | sample AD_JPNTR2_MetaG_FD_89807 | JGI IMG/M metagenome (GOLD analysis project Ga0116188, IMG submission 89807) | Active sludge microbial communities of municipal wastewater-treating anaerobic digesters from Japan - AD_JPNTR2_MetaG | ecosystem: Engineered > Bioreactor > Anaerobic > Digestate | place...
GGCTTCGTTCAAGCGGTCATTCCGTAGTCCGATACCGCATCGTCGCCAACGAACCGCCGGCACTGGAAGCAGAGGCAGCCGCTTGTTTTCATGCACAGTGTGACGTCGTGTTCTTTTCCGGGGGCACCGGGCTTTCCCGACGTGACCGTACTTACGAGACATTGCAACCTCGATTCGATCGGGAGCTCGTCGGGTTCGGCGAATTGTTTCGCTGGCTCAGTTTCCAAGAAATCGGTTCGGCGGCTATGCTGTCCCGCGCCACGGCGGGGGTTATCGACCACACGCTGGTCTTCTTACTGCCGGGCTCACCCAACGCCGTGCGGCTGGCCTGGGAGCGGCTGATCGAGCCCGAACTGCTCCACGTGATCCGTGAAGTTCGCCGCTGAACTGCAAAGACTCGCAGAATGTGCGGACGATGGCGGTGGGAAATCCCTCTAGAAGAGTCTTCTTTCCGCTTTGATCGTGGTCGTCTCATGAATAGCGGATAATGGCGCATAATGGAGACGCCATGAGCAAGCTGTCGATTGCGTCCGAACTGCTCAATTTCCTGCGGATTCGGCGAAAGTATTGGATGATCCCCTTGGTTTTCCTTCTGCTGTTACTGGGCTTGTTCATCGTGTTTTCCGAGTCTTCGGCGGTGGCACCGTTCATTTACACGCTTTTTTGAGCGGTTCGGGATGACGCGGTGTCTTCTCAATTCCTACGAAGCTGATAAGGCCGCGGGACCTTTTCCGGTTTCCGCCGATGCTACAATGCTTCGAACCTTCGAGGAGCCGAACTGTTCGTGCGTTTTGAGCGTTGTCTGCATCTGTTGCATTGCCCGAAGTGCCGGGAATCCTTGACTACACAAGTCGAGAGTCTTGCCTGTTCCTCGTGCAGCCGAACCTTCTCCGTGAAAGACGGCATAGCCGAGCTTTTCCTGCCTTCGGAAAGCGATCCCGACGGTGTCGAATCGAGGGTACGGAGTTTCTACGAAAACAACCCCTTCCCCGACTATGAAGGTTTCGACGATCTCGCGGCTCTGATCGACAAGGCGCGCGAGGGCATTTTCGCGCGCCGGCTGGACGAAGCCATTCCCTTTGGAGTGCGGGTTCTGGACTGTGGTTGCGGAACCGGCCAACTTAGCAACTTCCTCGGAGTGGCTCACCGCACCGTCTTTGGGACCGACGCCTCGACGGCGTCCTTACGGTTGGCGGAGAACTTCCGCTCGCGCCACGGCTTGGAGAATGTTTTCTTCCTGCAGATGAACCTCTTTCGCCCCGTGTTCCCACCGGCCTCATTTCACGTTGTGATTTGCAACGGGGTCCTCCACCACACGCCCGATCCGAAAGGCGGCCTGACGATCCTCGCCGATCTGGTTCGGCCCGGCGGATACTTGATTGTAGGGCTCTACCATCGCTGGGCGAGATTGACTACGGATTTGCGCCGCGTTCTCTTTCGTCTCACCGGAGAGGGGTTGGCCTTCCTAGATCCCCGCTACCGTCGCGAACTGGTGGGAGAACGCCGACGGTCCGCCTGGTTTGCCGATCAGTATAGGAACCCCCATGAATCCAAGCACACCATGGAGGAGGTTGCCGCTTGGATGGAACAGGCCGACCTCGAGCTCATACGGACGATCCCGGCGCGGAGATTTTTCGACACGCCTCTGGAAGATGGAGATCTCTTCGATCCCCAGACGCCGGCCGGTCCGGTGGAGAGGCGACTGAAAGAAGTGTTGACCGCTTTTCGATTCGACCGGGAAGGAGGTTTCTTTACCATGATCGCGCGACGGCCGTCATGAACATGCGCTGGAGGATGGTGCTTCTCAGTCTTTTGTTCTTCGCCGCCTGCGGCCTGGTCGTCCTGCTGCTGGCGGAGGCCGGCTTGTGTGCTTGGGCTCACTGGCAAGCCGAGGAATCTCGGGACCACGTCATGGCCGGCTCGGATCTGCCGGTCCGTTACCGGCCCCACTATTCCGGAGTTTTCTGGAACATCCCGTTTCGGACCAACAATTTGGGGTTCCGTGACGAACCGGATCTAGCCGAGGAGCCTCAAGAAGGCGAAGTTCGAGTGTTTTCCCTCGGAGATTCCATCGCTTTCGGACTGGGAGTGCCGGCGGAAGCTCATTACAGCAAGGTGGCGGAGCGCATCTTGGACTCGCCCGGCCTACATGTCATCAATGCCGGCGGATTAGGCTACAGCCCTTCATCCTACGCCGTCTGGTTGCAGAAAGAAGGTCTGCGACTCTGTCCCAGGTACGTGGTTGTCGCTACGGAAGTTCTCAACGATGTAAGCGACGAGGCCCTGTTGCGATGGGACGGCGAGATGGAGGGCGGCCCTGCACGAGTCGTCGGCGGCCGTTATGTGACGAGCTGGGACGGAGCCCTGTTGGGAACCTATGCGACCCGCGGCGCCTGGTGGGAGCGGACCTACCTATACACACAGCTGGCTCGACGGGGGCTCTACCTGGGCCGGCGCTTGGGTTTGTTGACCGGTCCCGCCCACCCGGCGTATTACTCATTAGGATTCGACGCGGGGCTCCTGACCCGCCGCCGGTTGGAGGAAGGATGGCGTCGCCTCGAGGCTTCGCTGGCGGCGATGTACCGCCTGTGCCGGGAAAACAGCATTGGTTTTCTGCTTCTTGTTTCGCCGGCGCGCTATATCTTCGAATCGGCTGGAAGTTTCACCGAAGAGGCGGAGGCGGCCCACCGCAGGTTGCTCGGCTGGTCCGCCCGGCAGAGAATCCCGGCCGTCGACCTGGCGCCGTTTTTGGAAGAAGCGGGAGGGGCCCAACTTTACTTCGATTTCGCCCACCTGACCGTGGAGGGAAACCGCGTCGTGGGCGAAGTCCTTGCCGGGCGCTTACGGGAAGACCTCGCCTCCAGCGATGTCTTCGAGCAATCATGTGAACCGCTTCAAGGGGAGACAAGGCGACCGTGACCCGGATTCTGGGAATTTCGGCTTTCTACCATGACAGCGCCGCCGTGCTCCTGGCCGACGGTGAAATCGTCGCCGCCCTTCAAGAAGAGCGCTTCAGCCGACGCAAACACGATTCCGGCTTTCCTCGCCGTGCGATCTCGGCTTGCCTCAACCTCGGCGCTTGCCGAATCTCCGAGGTCGATTTCGTGGTGTTCTATGAGAAGCCCTTCCTGAAATTCGAAAGGATCCTCGAAACCCATCTCCGAAACAGTCCCTACAGCTGGCGGTCTTTCCTAAAGGCCCTGCCGGTATGGCTTAAGGATAAACTCTGGACAAAGGACAACCTCCAGAAGGAGCTCGACTACGACGGACCGTTGTTTTTCTCCGAACACCATGAAGCCCACGCCGCCTCCGCCTTTTACCCTTCTCCTTTCCGGCGGGCCGCCATCCTCACCGTAGACGGCGTAGGAGAGTGGACCACCACCGCGCTGGGAAGAGGCGAAGATCACCGCATCGCCTTGGAGGAAGAGATCCGGTTTCCCGACTCCCTGGGCTTGCTGTACGCAACGTTTACCTACTACCTAGGCTTCAAAGTGAACTCGGACGAATACAAAGTTATGGGCCTGGCTCCCTATGGTCAACCTCGGTACGCGCAGCGCATCTTGGACGAACTAATCGAGTTGGCACCCGACGGAGCGTTTCGGCTGAATCCGTCGTACTTCGAGTTCGAAACCGGACTCAAGATGGCCTCAGAGCGCTTCTGCCGGCTTTGGGGACGTCCGCCGCGCAAGCCCGAGGAACCTTTGGAAACCTTTCATCGCGACTTGGCTGCGTCCATCCAGCGAGTAACCGAGGAAGCCGTTCTCCGAACTGCGCGCCGCCTCCATGAGTACACCGGAGAATCCTGTCTTTGCTTGTCGGGGGGTGTCGCCCTCAACTGTGTGGCCAACGGTCGCATCCTCAGGGAAAGCCCTTTCAAAGACGTCTGGATACAGCCTGCTTCCGGCGACGCAGGAGGCGCTTTGGGCGCAGCTCTTGCGGTTTGGCACCGCTTTCTCGATAGGGAGCGCCCGTCCACCGGCGGAAACCGCGACCGGCAACAGGGGTCTTTGCTGGGTACGTCATACAGCGAAGCGGAGATCGAAGCCATGCTGCGCCGAATGGGAGCGGTCTATGAGCGGCGCTCTTCCGAATCGGTGATTGAGGAGACCGCATCTTCCCTGGCCGCCGGCAAAATTGTCGGCTGGTTTCAGGGACGCATGGAGTACGGACCGCGAGCCCTCGGCAACCGAAGCATTCTGGCCGACCCGCGACGGAAGGAAATGCTCGATGAAGTGAACCTGCGGATAAAGTACAGAGAGTCCTTTCGTCCCTTCGCTCCGGCGGTCCTAGAGGAAGCCGTCTCCGACTGGTTCGATATCGACCGGCCCAGTCCCTACATGCTGATCGTGGCACCGGTTCGACCGGGAAAGCGGTCTCAGATTCCGGCGGTTACGCACGTGGACGGTTCCGCCCGCATTCAAACGGTGGCGAGGCGGTCAAACCCGCTCTTTTACGATCTTCTCGAGACCTTCGCCCAGCGAACCGGCTGCCCGGTACTTTTGAACACGAGCTTTAATGTTCGCGGGGAACCGATCGTCGAATCCCCGATCGACGCCTTTCGCTGCTTCATGCGAACCCGCCTGGACCTGCTCGTCATGGGTCCGTTTCTGCTTTGGAAGGATGCTCAGCCTACCGGTCTGGAGAAGGAAGCGTGAGACTAGGAGCTCGCCGGTTTCTGAAAGTCTGCGGAGAAGCTTTTCGGCGGTTCGCCCGAGGCTTCGGCCGCTTCAATTCGGCGGTTTTGCTGAGCCTAGTCTATTTCCTAGTTCTTACACCCATGGGCATCGTCCGGCGCCTCTTTTCCCACAAAGCTTGCACCGTGCCATCCTGGCAGCGCCGGCGCACACCTCCGCCCGACCACTTCGAGAACCAATTCTGACTCACCGGGACAGCCGGCCCGAGGTGTTACGGGGATACCGTTTTTGGTTTGCCGCCGCCCGACTTGACGCGGAGACTTGACGCGGAGGCGGTCCCCGGCATCGTAGAGTGGACCTCCCGTCTCCGGTAAACTTCCGCCTATGAGGAACCGCGTCCTGCTCCTCGCTTCGGTGCTGTGGACGGCAACCTGCGCCCCGCGTCCCTTCCACGAAGTTTCCGTCCGGCAACCCCTCGGCGACAGCTATGTCGAGACCGTCGCCTACCGCGTGCCCGGCGGAGGTTGTCTCCTGGTGAATCTTCACGAGGATGAACAGACTTCCGTGCAGGCGGCGCTGGATGTGATCCGCCGCGTCGGGGGAGAAATCGTGAAATTGCGCCACTCGGGAGAGCGACTGATCCGCTTCCAGATCGAAGGAAAGGAGTACGCGGTCGATCCCAATCGCATCTTTACGCCCGCCGGCTGCCGGGCCACCCTCGAGCGATACAGCCGTCCGGACCCCGCCGCCGCGGAGGCGGCCCTGGCTTTCGCTCGACACCTTATGCGGAGTTACGGCCTCGACCGAAGCGGCGTGATCATCACGCTTCACAACAACGGGGACGGCGGTTATTCGGTAACCGACTACCTTCCCGGCGGCGAACTAGAACAGGATGCGGAGGAGGTATTCCTGGCGCCGGGCGCCGATCCCGACGACTTTTTCTTCGTCACCACTCGAGAATGGTTCGAGACGTTTCAAGCCGAAGGATTCAATGTCGTCCTTCAAAACAACCGTTCGGTGACCGACGACGGCTCCTTGTCGGTACTGGCCGCCCGACTGGGAATCCCCTATGTGAACCTGGAGGCTCAACACGGACATCACAAGCAGCAACGACGCATGTTGCGAGTCCTCCTGCGCAAGCTGTCCTATTGCAGGAGTTCATGAAGAATCCGCTGCTCCCGCAGTAACTCCGGCTCCTCCGGTATGCCGACCTTCATTTCCACAAAGCTCACGTCGACCGCGGCGGGTTTTCCCTCCTCATCGAACGAAATCTTCAAGTCGCCGAGGAAGCGCCCCCGCTCGATGGAGGAAAGAAGCAAGGTACGACCCACATAAACGGGTTCGTATTTCACAAACCGCTTCTCCGTCGTGATGACAAGGTCGATGTCCGGATGAGCCGACAACAACCGCCCAAGCAGCGACTGCGGCGGGGGATTCAAGCCCGGCCGGATAGTGTCCACAAGAACCACAATCCAGTCCACTTTCCCTTGGAGTTCCTTCTTGACCCGATCGACGGCGACAACCGGATCGGTTCCCTGAAAGCCTGAAATCGGCTTCACCAAAAGCGGGTCCACCAGTCCGATAAATCCTATACGAAAGGTCATACCCGGCTGTCCGGGGATGGCCTGCTCCACTACGGCGTAAGGTTTCGGAGTAGGCAGTCCGCTTCGCCGGGGAACCAAGTTGGCAGCCACCACCTGGGTCGAATCGGGAAACTCGCCGTTCCACGTTTTCCACCAATAGGCATCGTCGGCACCCAAATTGAGAACCGCGACGGGTAGTCGCTGAAGACTCTCCAGCATCAACCGGTTGATTCTGTCGGCCTCGGCTCCGGCGGGGGCGAAGTAGTTCCCTGCATCGACGTGCACGACGGCTCCCGATTCGGTCTCAATCAAGCTGCGCGCATATCCCGCCCAACGGGCGAGGCCCCCGGTCGGCCCGCCCGCGCAACCGCAGGGTTCAAAACTTCCTTGCACGTCGCCCGTGAACAGAAGGTGAATGACCGGTGTCGCCTGAGCTTCCAACAGCAGGCAACCGCTCCAGACACACGCCGCAAAGATCAACATCCGCCGGATCAATCTGCTTCCCATTTCCCCTTTCCAGATGTTACGACTCTCATCAAGTTGCGACTAGGAATCAGGGCAATACCGGGAAATCGGAGTCTTCGTCGTCGGTCGGTACGACGGTTCCGCTCTCCGAAGTGGGTCGGCCTCCGTCAACCGCACTGAACAGCTCTCTGGTAACGGGCCGATCTCAATATTGCCAAAACCGCCCCCGTCACTCCTCCGCAAGCCCCCGGCCGGAGGTGATATATCCTTGAATGTACAGGCGTGCCCGGTGCCGAAGACTTCCTTTTCGCACGAGAAAATGCGAAGGCTACAATGATCGAAGAATGAAAGGATCGCGCTCTTGCAACGAGAGGAAGACATGACACGCGAAACACACCCCACAACTCCCACCGCGACTGACTTGAACGACACCGCAGAACTGTTCGTAGAGGTACCCCCGGAAGACCTGTTGCCGACGATGGACGACCTGCTCCGCAACCTGGCCGTCGCCAACGAAGAACGTTTATCGGAGGAGGCACTGGAGGCTCTTGCGGCTGCGCTCGACGAAGCCGCTCAATCGGCCCACCCAAAAATGCTCATTCAAGAGGTCGAAGAGGAAGCACTCAACGGATTATTCTGGACTCCCGGTCTCCATCAATCTCCGTCGCCCCTCGAACAGGTGTTTCGTGGGGCGACGCGGTTCGCCTTGTACGCTGCGACTCTCGGACAAGAGATCTGCTCGCGCATCCGGAGACATTTCGAGGCCGGCGACTATCCTCGCGGCTTTTTCCTGGACGCTATTGCTTCCTCGATGGCCGATGCCTCGGGCGGGAAGGCCGTCTCTTTGTTCTCTCAGCGGCTTAAGCCGCAGTCGGCGGAAAATCCCGTTGCCGTCCTCGGTTATAGTCCGGGCTACTGCGGGTGGAAGCTGGAGGCGCAGCGCCGTCTCTTCCTCCTTCTTCGCCCTCAGCGCATCGGGATTCGTCTGAATGAGAGCTGCCTGATGGACCCCATCAAATCTGTAACCGGGGTCTTGGCCGCCGGTCCCCCTAAGATCCATTATTTCGATGCGAACTTCGATTTCTGCTCCGATTGCCGAACCAAATCTTGCCTGCGCCGCATCCGCGCGCTGCGCCGGCAGTATGCCTCATAGCTGATTCCTTTCGGTCACCGAACTTCCCCTCCGGGTCAACCGCCTCTGCAATCCCCCGGCTCGAAGGCTGTTGCCGAAACGCTCGGAGGTGAAACGCGAGCCACGCAGATTTGACGAATCAGGCCAATTTCGCCTACCTCGCGAATCGCGCGAATTGGGGGGGTAGACCGCCCAGGCTTGACCCTCCCAACCCGCCATAGTAACCTGCCTTCCTCTGTATTACTTACTGAAGACTTGTAATACTAAGCCCTCTACGCGAGATGAAGAGCTTTGGTGCGAAACCGAATGGAGTGCGGCATTTCTCTTTGCGGGCATGGTGGCTGGGCCGCCTCGGTTCACGCCGTACCTCGTTAAGCCTTCTTTTCTTCTTCTGGCTCACGACCGTGGGCCTTGTTCGATCTCACGATGTTGTCGGAACTTCTCCACCGGCCGCAGAGCTGGAGCAGGAAGAAGACGCACCGGAACCGCAGGACAGCGCTACCACTCAAAAGACCCCGTCCGACGACGCATCCTCACGGGCCCTCAGCGGCAAGCTTCCTACCCCCGTGTATCGGATCAACGTCACCGCACCAGTGCAGGAAGGCAACGAGATAGACCGCTACGGATCCCTGATCACCACGGTTTCACAAGACCAGATTCGGGACTTGAATGCCTACGACCTCGCCACCGCCGTCCGTCGTGTGCCCGGTGTGACCATCTCTCGGTACAACTTAGTGGGGAGCTATGGGGGCGCGGACGGAGGTGCGGTCTTCGTCCGGGGCCATGGTTCGGGGCGTCCAGGATCGGAGCTTACCGTTTTGGTGGCGGGGGCGCCACGCTTCGTCGGGGTGTGGTCTCACCCCTTGCTGGATCACTACGGGATCGAAAGCGCCCACAGAATCCGCATTTACAAGAGTGCCCAGCCGGTTCTATTCGGTGGCGGGAGCTTCGCGACATTGGAGATCGACCCGTTTGCCCCGGCGACAGCCGGATGGAGCCTGGCGGCCGAGTCGGCTGCAGGAGAACATGGCACTTGGCTTCAGCGCGTCCAGGCGGTGGCGGGAGGGACCGGCTACAGTCTCTCTCTCAGTGCCGGCTTCCGCAGAAGCGGAGGCCATAGGTCGGACTCGGGAGGACAAAGCTGGTCCGCCGGTGCCGCCCTTGTATATGACCTCAGTCCCACGTGGCGTCTGGTCTCCTACCTTGACCACGCCAACGGTTGGGCCCAAGATCCCGGACCGGTCGGTGGTCCGGCGCGGGGCGATGTCCCCGCCTTTCGGACTGACGACGAGTTTATGGTCTTTCGCCTGGAGCGGCGAACAAATCGATGGGAAGGGACTTACGGTTTCTACTGGGACAACGGGGCCATTGACTGGCTCCAGTGGGATGGAACGTCCTTCCGGTCCCTCACTGACTACGACAACTTCGGATTTCGGGTCCGTGAGTCTACACGTCTCTGGGATGCGGGCGAGTTTCTTTTCGGTCTGGACGTGGACTCCTATGGTGGAAAATCCAGGGAAGTTCGGCCCGGAACGACTCCCGTCCCCGGCAAGTTCCGCTTCCGCGATCTCGCTCCCTACGTTATGGTCAGCCATACGTGGACCCGTGGTTGGCGGTTGACTCCTTCTTTTGGCGTGCGCTACAACCGCTCGCGAGATTTCGGAGGCGACTGGGCACCCCAGGCCGGTTTGACTTTCGAACGGGCTTCCTTCACCGGATATGTCGACTACGCCCACTCCTTCAACCTGCCAGGGGTTTGGGCCGCCGTCAACTACGCATCATGGGGCCGGGGTGAAGCATATCGAGAGCTACGCCCTGAAATACTTGACCACTACGAAGTGGGCTTTCTCCACGCCTTACACTCCGGCATCCGATGGGGAGTTTCGCTGTTTCACGACGACGTTCGAGATGCCGTGCGGTTCGTACCTCCCCCGCCGCCTCCGCCGCAGTTCGCGAACTTGGGCTCTTACCGTATCACGGGCGCTGAAGTAACCGTTGAGGCCGTTCCCCAACCGTCTCTAGTGCTATTTGGGGGATGGACCTTTCTTAATCCTGAGCCTGGAGATCTGCCCAATGCACCGCGGTGGAGTTGGACCGGAGGCGTTTCGTGGCTTCCTTTGGAAAGCCTTCGCCTTCACGGGGACGTCCAATGGACGGACCGCCGTCACGTGTTGAATCCTCGCACCACCGGGATCCAAGCGGCGGTGGATGCTTTCCTTCTGGCGAACTGCCAACTTGTCGTTTTGCCCGCGGCTCCCGTGGAGCTGTTCTTTGCAATCGAAAACCTGACAAATACCGAGTATGAGTACCGGCCCGGCTATCCGATGCCCGGACGCACTTGGTTCGGAGGTCTCCGATGGAGATGGTCCCAAACACGACGCGATCGGTAAAGAAGCTAGAGAGCTCAGACCTCCTGTTGAACGTTACCTACGACGTCGACGGTTTCGTGAAGCTTAGTTCGCGTGAAACCGCGTACTGCTCTGTTTTCGGAGCGGGGGCTCTCCTACTCCCCGTGCTCTTCCATGTACTCCAGCTGGGCCGCTGGTTCCTGCCCATGTACTTGCCGTTGTTCGCTTTGGCATTCCTGGTCCGTCCAGCGCCCGCCGCCCTGACGGCTATGGTGATCCCCTGGGTCTCGGCTTTCCTCACCGGGATGCCGCCGATTTACCCGCCGGTAGCCTTCTGGATGTCGGTGGAGCTATTCGTTACCGTGGGACTCACGTCGTATCTTGCAAAGCTCCGACCAGAGCTGCGAGCCTTACCGATTCTTCTTGGGACCACGGTGTTCGGTCGCTTTCTCTATGTGGCTCTTGTGTGGTTCACGGCCCTCTGGATGGATCTGCCCGCGGAGTTTCTCGCTGTGCTATCCCTCTTCTCAGGTTGGCCCGGCGTTGTCTTGATCTGTATCGTGGTCCCGCCGGTGGTCAACCGACTTAGAGTCTCAAGTCTTTCCGCCGACGTAGGAGACTGAGATGGCAGGGCCGCGGGATGCTTCGCTCGATCAGTCACGTTATGCCTATTTTGATCGGCTGGCCGAGGAGTGGGACCGAAATGTGAATCGCGAGGAGCTCGCCCGACGACTCTCCGAGCAGATCCATGTCTTGCCCCTCAAGCCGGGTGAGCGAATTCTCGACCTGGGTTGTGGAACAGGCAACCTAACTCGAATCCTGAGCGACCTGGCTCCTACCGGTTGCCGCTTGGCGGCCGTCGATGTTTCCCGCGGGATGCTACTTCGAGTCCGCAAAAAGGTGCCTGGGTGTCGGCACGTCTTACTGATTCAGGCGGACGCCGCCCGACTTCCCTTTCCCGACAATTCGTTCGAACATATCTTCTGCTACTCTACCTGGCCTCACCTCGACCACCTCACTCAACTCGAAATCGAGTTGGCACGTCTGCTCGTCTCGAGAGGCCACCTCTATATTTGGCATTCGTTGAGCCGGAATGAGGTCAATCTCATCCATCAGTTGGCCGGCCCGCCGATAGCCCACGACATGCTTCCCCCCGCCCAAGTTTTGGCTGGTCGCCTCGAACGGGCGGGGTTTTTCATCGAAACCTGCTGCGAGGATGAGCGACAATACCTTGTCTTTGCTCGGAAGGAGTCCGGGAATGACTAAGTACTCCCTGATGGAACTTTGGGGTTCCACCTCGGGACTCGCTCACCTTGCACCGGAAACCCGGCTACTCATCGGTGTACTGCTGTTGGCCTCCGTCACTGCCTTGGACTACACGCAGCGCTCCGCCACGGTCTGGGGAGTAACGACGATCTTGGCATGCACCCTGATCCTACGACCTCGGCGAGGCTTTGCATTGGCGGCCGCTCTTGTGGGAGCCGCAGCTTCAGGAGGATTCGCGCTGACCTTGCTTCCCGCCGGGTGCGGTCTTGTCGGAACGGCTGCCTCGAATCCGCTTGCGAGAAGCCTCGATTTGATACTGAAAGGCGCAATGACGGCTCTCATCGCTGTAACATGGTTGGGATCGTTCACCCCTTCAAGTCTGGTCACCGCTCTAACGGGCCTCAGAGTCCCTCGTTGGGCCGCCGCAGGTGTTGTCCAAATCATCTGCCAAGCCGGCAGCCTGTGGGACGAAACCGGACGTCTGGCGACCGCCGTTCGCATCCGGCGGCCTGGCTGTCGCAGAGAATCTCTACTCCTGTTGTCCGCGTTACCACAGACATGGCTTCTGCGGTTGGCGGCGAAAGCCGAGCGCGTTCACTTGGCAATGCTGGCGCGCGGTTGGGAGGCGGACCTACATCCCCTGCAAGAAAGCCAGATAAGGTTCCAAGACTATGTGCATGTTGCACTTACGATTTTCTGGTGCACTCTGCCGTGGCTCCGGTGATGGAAACGAAACCTGACGTAGCGACCCTGGAAGTCGAAAACCTGACCGCTCAGTACCCCGATCTGAGACGGCCGGCACTCAAGGTCCGGTCGCTTATCCTTCGCCCCGGAGAACGCACGGCCGTACTCGGCTGGAACGGTGCAGGCAAGACCACCCTGCTGCTGGCCGTCGCCGGACTGCTCCCCTTCTCCGGCACCGTTCGCCTGGACGGTCAACCTCTCACCAAGAAGACGGCCGCCGCTCTTCGCCGGAAGATCGGGCTTCTTTTTGCCGTACCCGACGATCAGTTGCTCTTCCCCTCGGTTCGGGAGGACGTGGCTTTCAGTGTCCGCCAGACCGGCGTTCCTTCCGAAACGGTGGAATCGATCACCATGGAACTTCTGCGCAGCTTTGAATTGGAGGCATGTGCCGATCGGCCGCCCTTCCAACTTTCGCACGGGCAACGCCAACGCACCGCACTGGCGGGGCTGTTGGCTCGGCGGCCGAGCCTTCTTCTCCTAGACGAACCCACGGGACATCTCGACCCGCCGGGTCGGAAGGAACTTCGGACGCTGTTACGTCGGCAATCGTCTGCTCAGTTGATCGCCACCCACGACGTGGGTTTTGCCGCAGCGCTCTGTCAGCGTTACCTATGGCTTGAAGAAGGAAGGGTAACAAGGGAAGGCACCGATTTCTCCGAACTAACGCTGTTAATGGACTAGGAGGCGGCTCTACCATCCCGAAATGCTCTTCGTGCTGCTCGGGTTCGCCGTCGAAGCCTCCTTCCGGCTTGACACGCGGCTTCCCGGAATGCACGATGGCGCGGAGCGTGGGACCCACCCCGGGAGGATGAGATGAAATGCACACGGCGTACCGCCTGCCGTTCACTGGCGGCGACATTTGGGTTGACAGCCTCGGAAAGAGCCTTCGGTATGAATGCCCAGGAAATCATGGACAAAGCGCTTCCCCCTCAACAGGCCCGAGAGTTGCTCTACTCTCTGCTGGGAGATCTCCCCGATCGGCGGCGCCCCATCCAGGCCGAGGTGGTAGCCGAGGAAGATCACGGGTCGTTTACCCTGGAGCGCATGGTTCTGGATCTCAACGGCCTCGAGCCGGTCCCGGCATTGCTCCTAATTCCGAAGAAGCGGCACAAACCGGCTCCCGCCGTCCTGTACAACCATTCCCACGGGGGCGGCTACCAGATCGGCAAGAAGGAGTTACTGGAAGGCCGGGAATACCTGGCGCGCCCGCCCTATGCCGAGGTTTTCGCCGAGCTGGGCGTCGTCGCCCTCTGCATCGATCACTGGGTCTTTGGAGAACGGAGTCATACGCCCGAAGACGACATGTTCAAGGCCATGCTTTGGAAGGGGCGGGTGCTGTGGGGAATGATGGTGTATGACAGTCTCCGGGCGCTGGACTACCTGCTCGGCCGACCGGAGGTGGACTCAACGAGAGTCGGTACGTTGGGCATGTCCATGGGCAGTACGATGGCCTGGTGGCTGGCGGCGCTTGATGAACGAGTACGAGTAACGATAGATCTCTGCTGTCTGACCGACTTCCATGCCCTGCTGGAGCGCAAGGCCTTGCGCCTGCACGGACTGTACTACTACGTCCCTGGGTTGCTCAAACACTTTACGACCGCCCGCATCAACGAGCTGATCGCTCCCCGTCCGCACCTCGGCGTCGCGGGATTACGGGATCCCCTGACACCACCGGAAGGCCTTGACGTGATCGACCGGCACCTGCGGGGGGTTTATGCGGCGATGGGCAAACCCGAAAACTGGCGCCTGCTTCGCTACGACGTTGCTCACCAGGAGACCCCGGAAGCCCGCCGCGAGGTCGTCGCCTTTCTGAGGAAACATTTGCCGGTCCCCGCGGTTTGATCACGGGGCTCGACCCTCACGGCGTTCCCCGCCGGCGCTGCGTACCATCGTGTCACCACGAAGGTACCACCGGCTCCGCGAGTCTCAAGCCCGAAAATCAGCGGAAAGTCCTCGAAGATACCCGCGTCCGATCTCCAGGCTTCGGTCTCGAAAACTTACCGCAGACAGGCTGAATCTGCAGAGATCGCGCCGCCTCGAGAACTTGCCGGCCTCTCGACCGAGTTCGAGGGAAAAATAGAGCCCATACATTTGGGAATTCCTGGCTACAGTCAGGCTGTCTCGAATTGCTCCGGATTCAAACGCCGGGCTCCCATCCGGTCAGAATGTAACAACCTCACAGTCTCGCAAAAGTCTCGCCAGGTCGTTGTGCCATTCTGGACCACCCCGGCTCAGAGCCAGCTCTTCCACCAAATGCCGACACGGCGCCCGTCCGTCAAGCAGCCGAGTCAACCCCTGCAGGCACGAGGGGCAATTCGTCAGCCAGGCCCGGAGTGCGGCGAGGTCCACCGGTGTACTTTCGCTCATGGACTCACGCTTCTTCGCAACCATAGCGGCGGCCAGCTCCGGGCTGGTAAATGCCAACGTTCCCGCCTGCGAGCAACAATGCGGCGAGGTAAACACGTGATCCCCCAGAGCTTCCCCGATAATCTTAAGACCGGCGCCGTCAAGCGAATCGTGGCAAGGTGCGTGGTAGATGTACGTTCTATCGGGCTGTGTACGAGCTCTTTCGCCCGACGCGGCGGCGGAGTCCGCCCGACGGATCCATAGAGCCGCCACATCCAATGCCGGAGCCTGAAAAATCTTCTGTACTTCGGCCAACGCCTCTCGACAGGTGCCGCAGGTAAAGGCACACGCTTCGAAGTCGAGGAACCGGAACATTTCCCGGATCTGCGAAAACACTACGGTGTTGAACAACTCCGCCCGCCGTTGAAGCTCTTCTTCCGCATTCGCGCGATGCGGAAACCCGCAACAAAGATATGGAGGAGGAATTACGACGGAGTAGCCCGCCGATCGCAACAAGTAGAGCGCCGCCGCTCCAATGCTTGCAAAGAGCCGCTCGGAGCCACATCCCGGGAAGTAGAAAACCGTCGGTTGCTCTTCCCAGTTCCCATCGCGAAACCAAAGGGCTTGACGGGGACCACAAGCCGGTAAATGCCGCCGGAGATCCCGTGGCGATGGAAGCGGCAGAGGCCCTGGAGGAACTCCCGGCAGTTTCACTCCCGCCGACACGCCGGTCGGCAGCAAAGAGTGCGCCAGGCGCTGCATCCGAGTCCCGCCGACCAGGACAATCGGCCTCAGTAACCGATTCTTCCGTTCCGAGCGGGAAGCCAAGTAAGCTAAGCTGGTTCGGGTAACCAGAGGTTTCTCTCCCAGACCGTGGCCGGCCAGAATTTCGCGTTCCGCCAGTGTTATCTCGGCCGTGTCGATTTTGACCGGACATGGGGCTAGGCAGCGGTGGCATAGCGTACACCGTTCCGCCACATGCTTTAGGTAACGAAGACTCTCAAAGCGGGTGGAGTGAGCCCGCTGTGTCTCATACAGCACCGTTTCGACGATTGCCCCGAGGGAGAGATTCTTGTTGCGGGGGTGCGAAAAGAGTCCCTTGGCCGGATAGAACATACAGCAGGTGACCTTGCAGCGGCCGCAGCGCACACACTGAGCAATCCGGTGCGCCAAACTCTCCAGCCGTCCATACCGGAGAATCCGTGCCTCCAACTCGATTAAATTGAACGAAGGCGTGAACACCAGGCGAGGCACTCGGAGGTCCGAGAATTTACCGGGGTTCATCAGGCGTTCCGGATCCACGCGATCACGGTAGGCTTCGAGCTCCTGGATCTTGACGGGCTCCAGATACTTCAGCTTCGTGAAGCCGATACCGTGTTCTCCGCTAACCACTCCTCCCGATCGAACCGCCTCGGCCATGACGTCGTCGGCAGCGGCAAACGCTCGGCGAAGCATCTCGAGATCGTTGGAGAACACGGGGATGTTCACGTGCACATTCCCGTCACCCGCGTGCATATGGGTGGCAATGACGATGCGGCGTGAGCGGACGTGCCGCCACGTCTGCCCAACCGCTTGCGTCATCTCGGAAAACGGCTCCAATAACCTTAGCAAGTCGGCGCGCAGCTCTCCCAGAGCTCGTTCGTCTTGGAGTTCGGTGGCGTCTGCCGAGGCGATTTGGAGGTGAGCCTGTTCAATCCGCTCCAGGGCCAGTTCGCAGCGGAAGTCCTTTTCCGTCTCCTTCCCTTCTATTTGCCGCTTCAGAAGATCCTCCAGCGCGACTAAGAGCTCGAGCTGGTTCACCCGGTCCTCCTGAGCGTTGCGGGATTCAACCCACCGGGTGAAGTCAGGCAGAGCGGAAAGCGGCAGAACGATGTCTTCGTTCAGCTTAAACGCGTTGGTGCGGGCGGCGATGGCACCCAGACGCTTACGATCCGACCAGAAACGCTCGGCTTCGGCCTCGTCGGCGGCAGCCCGGCAGTAGACAGTGCTACTCCCCGACACAAGTGCCTGCAATCTCTTCTCTCCCGTTTCAAGCTCCGAGTCTTCTTCGGAGACGAGATCCATCAGCAGAACCGCTTTGGGACGGTCTCCTCGCGGAGCTTTTGTACGGTATTCGACGGCCTTCACGTACTCCTCGTCGAAGTGTTCCAGGGCCATGAGTACCGCACCGGGCCGTCCCACAAACTCTCGCCCGAACCGCTCAATGATCTGGGCCGCCTCTTCCATCGAATCCCCGAAGAACTCCAGGCAAAACGTCCGGCGAAAGGGGAACGGCCGGTGGAGGACGAATTCAGCCGAGGTAATAATCCCGTCGACTCCTTCCTTTTGCAGACCCGGTACGCCGCCGAGAGCCTTGTTCGTAATGTCCTTGCCGAGACCGGGCTTCCGCAAATCCCGCCCGGAAAGGCGGAACGTCTCGCTCAGCGTTCCGTCCGCTTCATACAGACCAAAGATCACCTCGTCATCCTCCCGGATGCGCCGAGGATGGAAATCGAGGCGCTTGACTTCCCGCAAGACTCCATCCGGCATGGCAATTTTGAAGCTGACGAGGTTGTCGATCGCGGTACCCCACAGGACGGCCGTCTTACCACCGGCGTTCTCAGCGATGTTTCCACCGATGGTGCAGGCCCAGGCACTGGTGGGGTCGGTAGCAAAAACAAGACCGAGGCGGGAAGCGTAACGCATAGCATCTTCGGTGATGACACCCGCTTCAAGCGAAATCACCCAGCCCGTCTCCCCGTTACTCCAGCGCACCTGGCGAACACCCCGAATCCGGTTCAGCCGCTCGGTGTTGATAATGATGCAGCCCGGGGCCGTGGGCACGGCTCCACCGGTCAGTCCGGTGCCCGCTCCACGCGGAATCATTCGGTAGCCAAGCTTCCGAATCGTCTCGACAAGCAGCGGGACCTGTTCTTCCCGGTCTGGAAACACCACGCCTTCCGGCAGATAGAGACGCCAGTCGGTGGCGTCCGTGGAATGGGCGACCAAAGTATGAGGGTCGAAACGAACATTTTCCCCGCCCACGATTGCGCCCAGATATTTCCTGAGACGCCTCCTCTCCCTCCGCAGTCGGTTCAGTCGATCAAGCCGGCGCGACAATTCTTCTCGGCATCGCTCGACGACGTCGATCACCTCCCGATTCGGACCCGCACTCGCCTCCACCAGCTCCAGATCCCTCAGACACGCGGAGAACCAGTTCTTCCTCCTTGTCCTTTGCTGGAGTAGCGTCTCCCTCAGAAACGGGTTACGGTGAAATACAAAGAGCTCTCCCAAAACCCGCATTAGCAACCGGGCCGAGCGTCCGGTCACCCGTCGGCAACGCAGATCTTCGAGAATCCGCCAGGCGTCCTCTCCCAAGAGAAGTTCCACCACCCGCTGATCGTCGGCGGACGTGTAGTTGTAAGGAATTTCACGGTACGAAACCGTCCGGTGCTGCTCATTCTCATACTGCATGTCGTCACTCTCAACCGTGACGCGGGAAGCGCCCGAAAGCACTGAAGCCAAGGCGCTGCAAGTCGGTCGTCGCACTTAGCGAACCATCGCTACGGCTCTTGGGTCGACCCGCTCCACGACTTCCAGAATTTTACTTTATGCGAGACTCCTGCCTCTTTATTCTTCGTGTTCCGCGATTATTGTGGTAGCGTAAAACGAAGTAGGCGAAACTACAGACTTCTCTTTGTTCCACCAATCAAGCTGTGGGGAGTCGAGAAATTCGGAAACTACGACATTAACTGCATCATTCCTGGTACCTATGCGGGAAACAATTCTGCTCGTAGAAGACGAGCCGGTGCTTTGCCATCTTATGGAGGGAGTCCTCGAAGCTTCCGGTTTCACTGTGGTGACGGCAGCAAACCTTGAGGAAGCTTTTGCACACCTGGAGGGACGAGAACCGTTTCATGTTTTGGTAGCGGATCTCCACTTGGAAACAGAAAGCAGTGTGCCTTTCATCGAGCAAGCCTGCACGAGAGATCCGTCTCTTCGCGTCATAGTAACCACGGGCGGGGAATGCAGCACACCCGATCTGCCTTGGCTCGTTTTGGAAAAACCCTTCCGCCCGAGCGAGCTCGTGGCCGCCGTATGCCGGGTTTTGTCGCAATAGATTAGTGCCCTCCACGGCTCCGGGCCCGCGGGTCCAAACTGCGGTGCACCCGTACCCGCGGATATTACCCCTAATAGGTCCATTCCCACGAGTTCTGCCTCCTAAATCGACTACTGCGTCTGTCGGAGCCCGAACTCGCAGCTTCAAACGGAAGCCGTCGGCCGCCGGCGCGGTCGGGGGACCACCGAAATTCCCCGGAGCGTCGCTATGATTAAATAGTAAGGACTCTTGAATTTAACCACCAAATGAGGAGGCATTATGTCAGCATTACCTTCGATGGGTCGAATTATCCAGCAAGACCTCCAACATGAGGCCGCTACCACCCAGAAACTCCTTGAGAGGCTGCCAAAAGAACGATGGGATTGGAAACCTCACCCGAAGTCGATGAGCCTTGGACAACTGGCGTCGCACATCGCCACAATTCCCGAATTGGCGGAACCACTGTTGACCGCACCGGAGCTCGTCTTCGGAGGCGACTACCGTCCTTGGATCGCCTCCGATCCAGCGGAAGTGACTCAGCGCTTTCAACAGAGCGTTCGCAACGCCTGCTCCCGACTGGAGAAGTCCGACGACGAGTTCCTTGCCGAATTGTGGTCGCTCAAGGCGGGGGAAGAGATTATCTTCAAGCAGCCTCGCCATGGCGTAGCTCGAGGCATGATTCTCCACCACTTGATCCATCACCGCGGACAGCTGGCCGTTTACTTGCGGCTCCTGGACATTCCCGTACCCTCCATTTACGGTCCGTCCGCCGATGAACGGTGAGTCGGGGACACACCTGACTGTTTATCGGACGTGCCCTCGAGCTTGGCCGGCGCCTTGAGAACCGTAAGCTGGCGGCCGCCACAGCATCGAGGGCTCGTCCACTCAATCGGTATCCTCAACCTGGAAGATCTGCCGAAATCCCAGATTTACAATATCCTTGAACATTGGTGTCCCCGGAGGCAATTTCTGAGGTTCCAAGAAGTCGGAGTCAAAACTGTAGTCACGCACCGGGGCTTTGTAAACGGCCTCGCAGCATTTGTAAATGCCGACCGCATACTGAGAGAAGTACAAGCTGACCAGCGATCCCTTGTAGTGGGACTGGGCGTTAGACCAATCCTCGATGTACCGTAGAAAGTTGTGGGTGCCTCCGTCCAGCCCGTACTCTTCGCTTCCCCAGGAAGGACGGTCGAACGGCTTATTCTTTCCTCCCGCAACCGCCATTCGGTACCAAGTATCCGCTGCTTGACGCCAAGATCCTGAACCCAAATACGTAGGATGCTTGAAGCTGGCAATGTCGCGCCAAGCATTCGAGAGCAACGTAACCGCGTCGGCGATGATTGACGCACTGACGTGCGATCCCGAGGAAAAGCCGCTGGAGTCCGCGTTGTAGTTACCTTGCACGTAGACCGGATTCTCGGAAGCCACCGTGAATCCTCCGCCACCGTCGGGCCGTGCGGGAAGGTTGCCGACCCGACCGTTGACCAGTTTCACCGCGTGGCGGGCGCCTGTCACCCGGTTCTTTCTTCCCACCCGCATCAGGTTGACCCGCGTGGTGGGGTTACCGTTCGCCGCCCCGAATCCATCTCCCAGATTACCGCCGCCATAGGTGTCGAGGGCACCGTTGTCATTGACATCCTCGGCCGGATGGTAAGCTCCGTCCGGAAGTCCGTTAGGATCGCCCGGATTGATGATGTCCTCAAAGCCGTACGTTCCGTCTTTTCCCTCGGATCCCGGGAGCATTCCCCGCCGGTCCGAAAAATAGAGAATGTAACCGTTCCTGCTCTCGTACTCCACTTGCCCGCCGGTGGCACCGATCTCCCCCGACAACCAGCGGCGAAGATTGTTCACGTCCAGCTCTACGACACTGAAGATCCCCCCTATGGCTCCCGTCGTGTCCGAACTGCCCCGGCTGATATCCCGGACCTCTCCTTCCCGCGGATCGTAAAGATTGAGAGGGAGAAATCGATCCGGTCTTCTTAAGTTGGACGGTGTCGCACTGTAGTCCGGGCTCCCGTCACCGTTCGTGTCTTTCAGCGACTGAAACCGGAGAATGGCTTGAGCATTCTCCCGAGCTATGCCCAGATTGAGCCATTCCATGGTCACGTTTTCATAGACACCGCTTGTCCGAAGAGCCTGGACAACCAGGTAGCCGTCGATCAGAGGCCAGGATCCGCTAGGAGGAGCACCCGGCGGACGCACAAAATCACTATCCCACGAAGTGTTTCCCTCGGCGAACGCAGTATCGGTCTCACCGTAGGTTCCACCCTCGAAGTAGGGGCTCTGGTTGGCGAGCCGTACCGCCCCGTCGGGGAGTTCGCTCGGATCGTCACTCAAGAGAACGCGAAGTTGTGCCTGCGAGTGCAATCGCGAAGCACTGAGTGAGGGTGGCTCAACTCCCCCCTCCTGGGGGCGCCGGATGATTTGCACCGAACCGACGCCTTCTTGTACAAAGGGCAAATCCAAACGCTTCGCCCCGGTCGAGCGGCTGATCACCATCCCGTTGTAAACGGTGGTGGAAAGGTGGTACCAGTTCGGATTGTCCTCGCTGTCAGGGCCCCGAACTTTGCTCCCTTCGTTTTCCTGCAAATCACGACAGGCGGGCCGCCGCCCGTCGCATCCTCCCGGAGCCGTAGGAATCCAAATAGGGCCCGCTCGGTCAGGCTCCGTCGGTTGTCCGTTGAGCATCACCTTCCGGATGATTTCGCCGGCGGCGCTGACTTTTGCATGGAAAGTCAAGCCGGAGCTTGCGCGCGTGGATAGGAACAGGTTTCCGTTGGCATGGACACGCCCGCCGAAATCGAAATCGGGCCCGGGATGATAGCTGAGATCGGTATCCGAGAACATACCGAACTGAAAGACCGGAATCAACGCCACCTCGATATCTCGCTCCATCCGAACCTCAGCGTCCGCCGGTCCGCGGGCGGTAACGTGCAGGGTCAACGGCATGATATAAGCCATCAAGCCTTCGTTGGCACCGGCGCTCACATGACGCACCTCCGTTTTAGGGGCTCCGCCTTCCACCGGCACGTCATACACGTACTCCGGGTAGGTGATTTCCGGCAAATCCGGCACCAACGCCTCAAGTCCGCGTATTTCGGCAACGCTGGGAGATTGCCGGGCGGTAAACAGGGTCGTCAGGTCCGACATCATCTTTTCCATAGCGCCTTCGGCCCCGTAGTAGGCCCGGGTGGCGTCCATATCCGTGCCATTCACCTGCATCGCGCTGGTGGCAAGGTGGAACAACCCTACACTGAGGGCTGTAAAAACCAACAAGAGCAAAAGCAACGCCGGGAGTGCAAAACCCTTTCTGTGCATATCCAGCCTCTCTCCTCAAACACGCGATGCTTCGAGCACTACTTAGTACCGGTCCCGAAAAGCCAGGTTCCGAGCGCTGACGGACGTTCGCAGGGTCAGCCAGTCAAAGTCTCTCCCGAACAATCGCTGTTCCGGCGACCGTCCGGCAACCATAAGATTGATCTTGCGAATCTGATTCGGCCGGTCGTCGGCGTCAGGAAGATCCGACACGGCGGTGGAAGAACCATCTTCAAAAATATCGTAAGTCACCCGGAACTGCTCCAAGTGCTCCGCCACCGCCTCGGCTCGATGTGCGCTTACCTGGCGCATCAATCGGGGATTCTCCTCGTCGTTTACATCGACAAAAAAGGTAACCACGTTGACCCGGAACGCTCGCGTTGGCGGATACTCATTGGTTCCGGGATTTCTCAGCGCTTTCACATTTCCGTATTCGGCATTCGGCTGATTAAAGTTCAAGGGATCGCCCGGACTCAGGTGAATCGTCCACCCACTCACGGCCGTTACGACCGCTGCGGCCACGCCGTTAGCGTTGGACAGAAGAACAATATCCCCGGGAACGATACCAACCACGGGATCACCGATCGGAGGATCGGTCCGGTTGTCCACCACCAGAAGGGTCCCAGTCGAATTGATATTGACTAAAGGATACTGATCCAAAGCATACCGATCGTCGCGGTAAGCGCATACCACCACGTCCGTCGCCACTCCCCGGACGGGAGCGCCACGAGAGGCACCCGGTGTTACCGCATAGAGCCGTCGATCGCGATACTCGTTGTCGTCGACGTAACAGGTCTCGAATGAACACGCAAATACGGGGGGAGAAGAGTTGTTTCCCGCCGGGAGTTGCACACCCCCCAGCGGGAACCCCGTGCCCGCGATACTCGACTCCCGAGCCAGGGAGTTTAGAGCCACGCGAACGTTCTGCTGCACCTCGGCTCGTTGCTGAGCCAAAGAGCTCAGATCTCCCGCCGGCCGCATCAAGGCCACCACCGTGGTCAGAAGAATCACGGTGAGTCCAAGGGCGATAAGTGCCTCAACCAACGTCACTCCGGCCTGTACCCTTCTATGTCGGCCGACTGCGCCGGAATCATCGATAGCGGGAAACATAAGAGGTCACCTCATACGTTCGATCGATTCGAGCCGGGGTATGAAACAAAATCCGAACCGTTATCAGCTTCAAGTCGGGTGCGGGACCCGGCTGGACCACGATTTCGCGTTGGAACCGAAGAAGGTCGAGCATCACATCATCTCCGGTTCCTATAATCCCGTCAGGGCCAGGCTCTCGTACTACTTCCAAGTCTCCATCATCGGCCGTACCCACCAAACCGTCGGGACCCGGTTCGCGGAGTGGCTGCGGACCGTCCAGAAAGATCCCCCCTCCACTTGCGTTGGCAATCTGATTGAAGGTGATCTGGCTGGTATTGCGGGCGGTGTAGATACTCTCCAATGCTTCTCGCGCCTTCTGCTTGGCCAGTAGATCATCCTCGGAGAAAGTAACCGTCACGACGGCGTGCATATACAGAGAAAGCAAGGTAACCAGTGCTACGACCAAGATCACCGCGGCAATCATCAGCTCGACGAGCAGGAAGCCTGCCGCCGCACCCTTCTCGTACCGAGCATCGGAAACGGACAGCTTCATTGCCAGTTCCCCTCCAAGAAGCGCCACATTCGAATTCGCGCCGTGGTTCCAGATACGGTCACCGCTCGCGCCGTCAGCACCTTTCCGGGCCGTGCCATGTACACAATGCCGCTGGTTATCTGCCCGCTGGCGTTTACAGCCGTGGAATCGGGAAGATAGTAGATCTCCTGGGCACCTGCAAAATCCACCGCCGCGGAAGCTCCTAAGCCGTCCGGGGTTTCGTCCGGTGCAACGGGCAATCCTTCCTCGACCCGAAACTCAAAGCCCCGCGGCAAAAGCGTCGAATTCACCTGAATCCAAGCTCCTTCCTCAAACTGGTGAACGTCAATGCGATTCGGCGCAATAAAGCTCACCCGGGTTCTTCGCCTCAGATCCACCGCCCGTTGACTCCCCCGTCTAAGCTGTGCGGCCGTCAACTGTAGCGCCGCCTCGGCGTCGTAGAAATCCACCGTCTCACGAATGTAAGGGACGGCCATGGCGGCCCCCAAGCCAATGACTGCACATAGAATAAGGATTTCTACAAATGTAAAGCCCGAGGGACGATCGGTGGGATGTTCGGGTTCCGTCTCTTCAGACTTTAGCGGCCCTTCTTTCAAGAACCTCCTGCGCACTCTAACCTCCCGTACCGGCGTCTATGTACTGTAAGCCCACAAGAATGGAGGAAATGTGACCGCCCTCACCTTCACTTTCGGAAAAACATGAATTGGCCGCCGCTTTCGGGTCCCGGAACCCCCCCGGACTCTCGTAATTCGTCTCAGTCGCGTATCTTGGGGTCGCCGCCGAACTTTGGGTGTGGTAACGTGAAGCCGATAAAGATCGGCGTTATGACAGGCGGCATTTTTTTCGTGGAGGCGCGATATGTTGGATCTGATCAAGAAAACCTACCTGCTGGGGCTCGGATTGGCGACGGTGACCAGGGAAAAGTTGGAGGAAATCGTCGACGAACTCGTTAAACGCGGTGAAATTGCCGAGAAGGATCGGACCCATGTCCTTCAAGATCTCATGGAGCGGGCCAAGGAGCAACAACAGCGGCTCACCAATATGACCCGCGACACCGTCCAACGCATCATCCAAGAATTGGCCCTGCCCAGTGGTACCCAGTTCCGGCAACTGGAACAGAGGGTCGAAGCGCTCGAAAAGGAGGTGGAGCGACTTAAGGCCACCACCGACGAACATGCACCCGGTTCAAACGCTTAGGAAGTACCGGCGACTCCAACGCTATCGCCAAGTAAGCTTTGTACTGTTCAAGTACGGCTTTGAGGACATCGTCGAGCGTCTTGGGGCCTCTCCTTTCTGGCAGAGATTCCGAAAACGGCGTGCAGCCGAGACCACCCCGACGCCGGTGAGGTTGCGGCAGGCGATCGCAGAATTGGGTCCCACGTTTGTCAAGTTCGGCCAGTTGTTGAGTACACGGCCGGACTTGTTACCGGAACCTTACATCACCGAGTTGGCAAGGCTCCAGGACCAAGTTTCCCCGTTTCCCACGGTCGAGGCGGAGCGCCTTCTACAAGAAGAGCTGAACCGTCCCTCTCAACTCCTGTTTGAGTTCTTCAGTCCGCGGCCGCTGGCATCGGGATCTATTGCCCAGGTTCATGAAGCCAGACTTCCCGACGGCAAGCGGGTCGCCGTGAAGATCCAGCGGCCCGGCATTCATCGGGTTATAGAATCGGATCTGGCCATCTTGGAGGAACTCGCAAACCTCGTGGAAAAGCACCTGCCGGAGTTCCGCCTTCTTCAACCCCGAAATCTTCTGGACCAGTTCGCTCGAACCATCCGGCGGGAGCTTGACTTCGTCGCCGAGGCTCAAGCTATGGAATGCTTTCGCCGCAATTTCGCCGGCGATCCGACCCGTTTCATCCCAGCCGTCCATTGGAGGTATACGACGAATCGGATTCTGGTGACCGACTTCGTCGAGGGAGTGAAACTGACGGACCTGGAAGGATTACGCCGCAAGGGACTCGATCCCAAGATCGTCGCTCGAAACGGTACGCGCGCCCTTCTACGTGAGGTGTTCGAACACCGATACTTCCACGCGGACCCTCATCCCGGCAACCACTTCGTGCTGGACAACCACGTCATCGCCACCGTGGATTTCGGTATGGTCGGCCGCCTGGACGATCCCACGGCCGATGCTTTGGCCGACTTGGTTACCGCCTTACTCTCCCAGGACTTGGACGGCATCTTGCGCGCTTTTCGTAAACTCGGAGTCTTTCACGATAAGGTCGACTTAAAGGCCTTTCGTTTTGACCTGCAAGACTTCCTTGACCGGTATTACGGTCTACCGCTGGATCGACTCAATGCTGACCGGGTTATGACCGATCTCCTCCGTGTGATTCGACGGCATCGTATCGTGTTGCCGGTAGATCTGGCACTCTTAGGCCGAATGGTCTCGGTGGCATCAGGGGTAGGCCGCGTCCTCGATCCCGAATTCAACATTTCGACCGAGGCGAAGCCGTTCATATTGCGGTTTCTTCGCCGGCAGCTGGGTCCTCGGCGAAGAGTCCAAGAGCTGAAGACGGCTTGGCGGGATGTGCAGGAGTTGGTCCGCGACTTACCTTCAGACGTCGAGACAATCCTTGCCAAAGTGAAGAAAGGCGAGATGGTCATTTCCCTCCATCACGAAGGCTTGAACCGCCTCATTCTGGAGATTGATCGTTCCTCGAACCGGGTTGCCTTCGCCCTAATCGTTGCAGCCTTGATTATCGGTTCGTCTTTTGTCATGCAGCTGCAAGCAGGTCCTCGTTTCTTGGGTCTTCCGGCGGTGGGCCTGGCCGGCTACCTCATAGCGGGGCTGCTCGGTCTGTGGCTGGTCCTCGCGATTGTGCGGTCGGGTCGAATTTGAGGGCGCTATGGATCAGCTCCCCTGATTTTCTGGAGTCTGCTTCGCCTAAACTTCCACCCAATCCCTTGATGCTGGGGCGTCACGGCCTCCGGCCTCTTTCTTTGGCACACACGCTGCGGTATGGTCACGCCGTATGATGATCTATAACCGAAATTGGACGAACCCGGTGAAGCAGGCGCTCCAGGAGAAGCGCGTCGTGATTGGCGCAACCCTTTCCAGCTCGAGTCTCGAGGCCGCCGCGGTGGCGGCGGTGTCAGGATTCGATTTCCTCTGGTTGGAAATGGAGCATGGAGCTTTAACTTTGGAATCCGCCCGAAACCTTATACTGGCTACCCGTGGACTGCCTACCGTTCCTCTGATTCGGGTGCCCGTCAATGAGCTCTGGACAGCGAAACGGGCTCTCGACATCGGTGCCCTCGGTGTCATCTTCCCTTTTACCGCCAACGCCGAGATGGCGCGCCGTGCTGTGGCCGCCTGCCACTACGGTCCCACCGGGCGGCGCGGGTCCGGACCGGGTCTGGCCGAGCTGCGGTGGCCCACCGAAGGAGAGAGCTACCATCAGTTCGCGGATCGCAACGTTCTGGTGATTGCTATCGTGGAGAACCGCGAAGGATTGAACAACGTCGAGGAAATCGCCGAAGTACCCGGAATCGACGCTCTCTTTATCGGTACAAGCGACCTTTCCTACTCCCTGGGTCACGGAGACGTGGAAAATCATCCCGAGGTGGCGGCCGGAATCGAGCGGATCGTCCGCGCCGCGCAGAAGGCCGGTGTTCCGGTCGGACGACCTCTGCCGGATCCGGCGCGCCTCGACGACTTCCAAGCCGCGGGTTTCACCTTCTTCCAGGGGCCCAGCGAACTGAAGCTGTTAAGCAGTGGAGCCGCGGGGTATTTGGCCAAGGCCGGTCGCCGAGCCGAAACCGTGCGAGGCCTATATTGAACGACCAGGTCATCCAAGTTTAACAATCTTGGCGAAAGCGAAATGATCCGGCCGCGTCCGGATAGGGGGAGTCTTCGGCACGATCACGGCTGCCGTCTTTCCACGAACGGCTTACACCGGAAAATTCTGCTCGAAAGCGCTCCGGCGACATTGAGTCAGACCCGAACCGCTCGACAAAGGTCCACCTCTTCACATCTCGGCAGCGAGGACCACCTCCAACCACTTCGGAAGCCGCCGTTTCATCCCCGCGCCGGCAAGGGATCGACGGCATCCAGCTTTCCCTCCTCCGGGCACGGCGTCCGCTACGCCACCGTCGCGCAATACGCCCCGGCTCTTGGTGCGCTTCGAACCACCTCACATCTGTTACCGGCTCCCGTCTCCCGGAACTCCCACCCGAACCTTCCTCGGCTGGTCCCGGCCGCCGAGTGAGCCCGTAAGCCGGTTCACACCGTCCCTCCCAGCATTCAGGTGACGACCAGACAGTTTTCAGTCCCGAACTCGTTCGGTTCGTAACCGTCGGCCGCTTCGTCGTTGAACCATCCGATGGTGTCGGAAAAATATCTGTATCGAAAAACATTTCCCTTCGGGAGAACGACAGCGACACTCCGGGTTCCATTCGGACGTCGCACCAGCCGATGGACCCCTGTTTCCCAATCATTGAAGTCGCCGGCGACGGAGACCTTTCCCAGATCCTCGCGGTCCTGGATGATAAACGTCACCTTCATTTCCTTCTTTCCTTTGACCGGTTCTTTCCGGAGCATATAAGCCTTCCTTTCCGGCGGCGGATAAATCCGTCGCCGTCTCTGAGCGTTCAGTCAGGTCACAGTTTACCCTACCGCCCTGACCTTGATTCTTCTGGAAATCATTCCAAAACGAAACCGATCTTCTTCGCCGGCGAAGGTCGACGTGGCCCCGAACCTCGCGCCGGACTGTAACGATTCTGGTGAAAAGCTTCGATCGCCTCCCGCGCAGGCAATACGGCTGCGGTGTCCGATCGGACGACCGACGCAAAGGCTCTTGCGAACTCAGGCACACGGTTGCCCGACTCCCACCGCTTCCCGGAAGTCAGCCACTAGTTCCGCAGGGGCAAGGCAAAGGTAAACTCCGCCCATTGCCCAGGTTCGGAGTCAACCCAGATCTTTCCCCCATGCTTCTCAACAATCGTCTTACAGATGTAAAGCCCTAGTCCGTTGCCTTTGACTCCCTCCGTACCCTTCTGCTTTAGCCGTGTACGCATTTCGAACAAGCGGGGGAAAGCCTCTCGAGGAATTCCAACCCCGGTGTTCCACACTGAAACGCGTGCCTCGCCGTCCGCCTCCCAGACGCGGACGCGTATCTCCCCGCCGTCACGACCGTACTTGACCGCGTTCGTAAGGAGGTTGGCCACGACAATCTGCATCAGCTCAGGATCGGCCAGCACCTGGGGATCAACCTCAAACACTCTCGTAATCCTCATGTTTCGAAAATTCCCGGCGATATCGTCCCGTTGCAGGACCGGTTCAACTACTTCGGAGGCGAGTTTCACCGGCCGGGCGAAAGACTCGAGGTTGTCCAACGTCACATTCTGCAGGTCCAAAAAAGAACGGATGATGTCTTCAAGGTATTGGCAATTGCGTAGAATTGCTTCCAATGCTTTACGTTGCTGAGGTTCAAGTTCGCCAAAATAGCCTTTGTATAGGGTTTCGGCGCTGGCCTGAACCGTGGCCAACGGACTGCGCAGGTCGTGGGAAATGATAGCCATGAGGTCCAACGCTTGCCCTGGACCACCCTTTCGTCGAGCTTCCAGCGCGTTTTGAACTACTTGCCTCAGCTCATCCGGAGTAAAAGGCTTCGGAATGTAGTCGAATGCCCCCATTTTCAATGCCCGGCGGGCACTGTCGACGGTGGCATACCCCGTGAAGATGATCACCGTCAGATCGGGCCGTTCCCGCACCAACCGCTCTAAAAGCTCCATACCACTCATCCCCGGCATCATCAAGTCGGTGATGACGATGTCAAACTGTCCTTGAGCAAGCTTCTCCAGAGCCTCTTCACCTGAGTATGCGTGCTCCAGCTGATAGTTGCAGCCGCGGAAGATCCGACGGCAGCTCCTGTGCACAATCTCTTCGTCGTCAACAATCAATAATTTTGGTTGTTCCATTTCCGGCTCGAATCAAGCATAGGCAAACGTTAGAAAATCGATACGTCACTAAATTAAGGGGACGAGTACGAAACAGCGGGGCAAAGTACTGCCTTCACTCCAATCATCTTCACCTTGTGCGCCCAAACCGCGGCACGCGCCTCGGGCGAAAAGACAATCCGCCGCCGTCGAGAAAAGCGCAACCTCTATTCCCCTCCGTCGGTTTTAGCATCCCCCGAACCGTCTGCTTCGCCCTTTGTTTGGACGCCGCCCCTAGGTCCTTCCACCTTCGAGCTCGTCAGCTCCGAGCGCCGTATGCTGAATTCGGAGCCGTTGGACAGCGTCACGGACCAATCCTTGTCTTCGGTTTTCGGCGGTGGAATTTCTCTTGGCAGAATAATGGTTACACGCGTTCCTCGTCCCACCTCACTATCGATGGTGATGGCGCCACCATGTCGACGCACAATACCGTAAGTAACAGCCAATCCGAGTCCCGTTCCTTTCCCCGGCTCTTTGGTCGTAAAGAAAGGATCAAAAACCTTCTCAAGGTTCTCTCGTGGAATACCCACTCCCGTGTCTTCAACGATCAATCGCACGGTCTCCGTCCGAGGATGATAGCGCGTCGTCACGGTTAACGTGCCACCCTCCTGCATGGCGTCGGCGGCATTGATGGCAAGGTTGTTGATGACTGACTTCATCTGGTTGACGTCCAGCCATTGGTCCGGGACCGCCGGATCCAGGTGACGCACAATGCGCACGTTCTGAAAGTGCACGTGATGCTCCAAGACCTTCAGGGTCTCTTCCACGATGCGGTTGAGATTCGTCAATTCACGTTCCGTACTCGTCTCCCGGGCAAAGTCGAGGATGTTTCGGACGATGTTTCGACATCGCAACGTCTCGTCAACGATCGTTTTCAGATCCTCTTCGTACTCCGTTCCTCGGAGATCTTCCAAGAGCATGGCGGCGTACGTAAGAATCCCCGTCAACGGATTGTTCACTTCATGAGCAATACCCGACGCCAATCGACCCAGAGAAGCAAGCTTCTCGCTTTGAGAAATGTGTTTCGCGGCCTCCTCCTTGAGAGCTTGATCCCGTTTTTGAATGGCATCCACCATCTGGTTGAAAGACTCGGCGAGAGAAGCCATCTCCGCGTCAAAATCGCCTTCCAACCGTCGTTCGTAGTGGCCTTGGGCAATGTCTCGAGCCGCCTCCTGAAGCCTCCGATACGGCGCAACAATACGCCGAATGAAATAGAGGGCGAAGATCACCCCGACACCGCTGGACACAAGGATTATCAGCGCATACGTTAGCGCGCTTTCATACTGAACGGCTCGAAACTTGTCCTCGAGGACTCCCACATAAAGAATGCCGACGATCCTCCCGGTCGGGTCGCTGATCGGGGAATAACCCGAAATATACCAGCTATTTACGACAAAGGCCCGATCCAGCCAAGTCTCGCCCCGGACTACGACCTTCTCATAGACTTCCTGGGACACCCGGGTTCCAATGGCACGAGTGCCGTCGAGGCGTCTCACATTCGTGGAAATCCGAACATCGTCTAGGAACAGTGTCGCCGTGCCGACTTCCTTTCCCTTGAACTCTTCGTCACCAAAACAGAGGCTCTTGATACGGTCGACAAAGTCATAGTTGCGATTCAGCAAGCGAGCTCCGTAAACGACGCCCAGGAATCGGCCGCGGAAAAACACCGGAGCTCCCGCCATCAGCGCCAAGCCTCTCGTCTCTACAGTCTTCTCCAGCGGACGGGCGTGAGGCGTCTCGAGGAGTTCGATTCGGCACAGTTCAGCCAAGTCGGCACCCTCACGAGCGAGCTCCGCTTCATTCATCACCACCGTACCGGACACCGTGGCTCGATCCTCCAGGCACATCCTCACCAGGACGTTGTCCAGCACGCTGTCTCCCTCAACCGCGGGGTTCCGGGCGCGCATCAGGACTCGGCCTCGCGGGTCCACCAGATTCATGATGTCCAAACCGAGCTCCTGCCGAGTCGCTTCCAACTTCTCCCGAAGAAGACGTCGATCCCGCCGAACTACGGCTTCTTGTAGGTAATCCAACTGCGCCAGGTGTTCGACAAACAGGCGGATTACGTCAATCTGGTTCTCATAAATGTAGCGGGAGGTGTTTAGATGTCCCTGCGTCGTGGCGTACGCCTGCCCGATCACGTTCCGGTCGATGAGCCGGTAGCCCAAAAGCATTGAAAGGACGGCTGTAACCAGTACCACCAGCACAAAGGCCAGTGTCAAGCGCACCCCGAGGCTAAGTTTCATCGCACGGGCTTCCGCCGCTCCTTCAGGACTTCATCAACCTTTGCCAAGAGTTCTTCCAACTGGAACGGTTTCGTCAGGAAGGCTTCGATCTCCGGAAGGAAACTATTCTTCTCGTCCAGGGAGAAACGCGATCGGGTCGCCTGGTTGACGGCGGTCAGCAGAATAACCGGGGTCTCACGAAAGGCGGCGTAGCGCGATTCGGGACGCCAGCTACGAATCTGATAAACCATTTCGAAGCCCGCCGTATCCGTCTCCATCATCACATCGAGAATCAGCAGGTCAGGGCGCTCCTGCTCCAGCTTCTTCAACCCTTCATTGGCGTTGTAAGCCGCCGCGGTATCGTAACCTCGGGCTTGCAGGGCCTGCGAAAGAGTTTCCACAAGGTCCCTGTCGTCGTCCACGATGAGGACTTTCTTCCGCCTCTGCTCTCTTCCCGTGGGATCAGCCCAAGCGATTTGACTAATCTTCCAGAAGTTGATAGATGACATGGCGATTCTCCCATGCTTCGTTGCGTTCGTACATTTCGATGGGAAACTCCATCTGTTTGAGCTCCACCGGCGCCGCTTGCTTCTCCACCAGACCCAAGGCGAGGGCCACTCCGTAAACGATGGCTTCAGGACGGGGGGGACAGCCGGGAATGTAGTAATTCACCGGCACCACCTTATCGGCGCCTCCGGTCACATGGTACGTATCAAACCAGGACCCTCCCCCCACAGCGCAAGAACCCACGGCAAACACCAGCTTCGGAGACGGCATGGCTTCCCAGGCACGGCGCACCAAGGGAAGCGTAGGCCGCGTTACGGCCCCGGAGATCAGCATGACATCCGCATGCCGCGGAGACGCCACCAGTCGCATGCCGAAGCGCTCGACATCATAGTAGGGTGTGAGCACGTTCAGGATCTCAATGTCGCATCCATTGCAGGCTCCTGCGTTACAGTGGTAGATCCACAAGGATCGCTTAAAGGCTTTGCGTGCCAGCTTCGCCAGCATTGTTGTCTCCCTTCAGGACGAGGCCCGGCGAAGGACGTCCTTTCGGCCTCCATGAGAATGCCGTTGTGTCCGGACACCCCCGCGCTTACCGTCCCCAATCTTCCTCTTGGGAAAGTCCTCTTATCTCCAGACTCTCAGGCCGCTGATAACGCTCCGTTCGCCGCAGCAAATCCACGCTCAGAGAAGGAGTTGCCATCGGGATCACGGCGCGATACTCCAAGTTGTCATACCGGTAGCCGCGCAGGCTCAACCGATCGAGCGCGTTCGTGATCTCCAGGTCAAAACACCGCCCGCATCGGCGGCAGGTCATCATGTACAACTCGACCCGTTCGGTGAGGTCAACACGGTCATTCGTGGCTTCCTCGAAACGCTGCGTCATGGTTATCGCCTTCTCCGGACACAAATCCGCACATCGCCCGCAGTAGGTGCAGCGACTACCGTCGTACAGCAGAACTCGCAGCTCCTGGCACAGATCTCGCACCAAAATGGCTCGGGCGGAACAGTGGTCGGCACAACCGCCGCACCCGACACACTTATGGTGATCCCATTTCGGACGGCCTCGGAAGCCTGTCGGCGTCGGCCGGGGCTCCAGCGGGTACCGCAACGTTACTACGCCGGGACGCCATCCCCAGAAAAGTTCTCGAAGTTTACCGACCAACCACATCCTGCCTCCTTCTCTACCAACCTGCCGCGGAAAGCATCACTGCGGTAAGCCCCACGACCGCCAGCAAGGCGTAGTAACGAACGGCCTGGTCAATCCGCAAACGGGGGTTCGTGAAGCTAACCAGACCTACCAGCCCATAGACCACACCTATCCCCAACCACTGCAATCCCAGATCAACCAACCAGTTTCCAGTGGCTGCGGGGGCCAAGAACACCGACGACAGCAGCCAAACGTACAGAAGCTGCTTCATCATCAAGTACCATCGGAACAGCGCATACGAAGAGCCGCTATATTCAATAAACGGTCCTTCCACGATCTCACTCTCCGCCTCCGCCAGGTCGAACGGCTGGCGCCCAATGAACGCTTGGAGCGCCGCCAAATTCACAGCGGCCCCGAGCAACAAAGCCGGGGTCCAGCCTCCCCTGGAAAAAGCCTGGAATATCGGTTCCAAACCCACTGATTGAGCTCGAACCGCGCCTACCAACAGGATCATGGCCAGCACCGGCTCCAGCAGCATCATCGTGACCATTTCACGACTGGCTCCCACCGCGGCGAAAATGTTGCGGCTCGAAAGAGCTCCCAGCAGTACGGCCACTCCTCCAAGCGCAAGAAGGTAGATAAAGGTCACTAAATCCAGCCTCCGGCCCAAAGCCGAGGCCTGGAAGCCGAGAGGAAGCAGCGCGCCGGCGGCCAAAACGGCGGCGAAAGCCAGCAGGGGGGCCAAGCGAAAAGATGCAACTCCCGGCTCCACGTTCTCCTTGCCCAACAGCTTCAAGAGATCCCAATAAGGCTGAACCAAGGGCGGGCCCTGGCGAGACTGGAGTCGTGCCGCCATCCGGCGTAGACAACCTTCGGCGAAGGGGCTGACCAACAACAGAAGCAAGCCGTTGAGAACTGGAATAGCGTACTCCATCAGCGTTTCTCCCGCGCCAACCGCTCAAACTCGGATCGGCTCAGCACTTCGGCGCCACCCCGGCGTAGATCGATCACGCTCACGCGATCCGTGCAGGAAAAGCAAGGATCGATGCTGGCAATGATGACGGGAACATCGGCCAGCTGGTTCTCCAACAGCATGGAGGGCACCCCTTGCAAGTTCGCATAGGTGGGCGCCCTGACACGCCAACGAGCCGGGCGGTTCTCCTCACCCGTCATCAAATAGTGCACACACTCGCCCCGCGGCGCCTCCACACAAGAAATCGCCTGCCTCCCGGGGGGAATCGGCTCCGCAAATTCCACCAAGA